>ERZ773242.1474-NODE-1474-length-22373-cov-25.160722_pt1 | contig 22373 bp, 24 predicted proteins | sample MGYA00511077_ERZ773242 | MGnify/ENA primary metagenome ERZ773242 (study PRJEB29015, sample SAMEA2737754) | human gut metagenome | biome: human gut; feature: human-associated habitat; material: faeces | place: China | collected 2012 ... | reverse complement strand
ATGGCATCAGACGGATTCATACATGTATTCCCGGTGAAAAAAGACAAAACCCCGCACACCGGAAAGGTGGCGGGGGACTCACAACGATAATATCTGTCTGAAATTATTTAGGATGCAGGTATCTTCAGATAATCATACCTCCAGAATTTTGTTCTTAATAGTTGAGTAGTGGTATTTGGTTTCCCTGAGAGAATATAAAGGTGAATCATGCTGCACTGAGTTTGATTCTATTTGTACTGAGACAGGTATCTTCATGATTATAATCAAAAGTCGGGTGGATTGGTCTGGCGCTCATTATTTTTTCGAATAAACTCACTAATTATTGTAACCATCCCAGAGGAGATGATTTTATGTATAATTGTAGTGAATCATATTCAGAATACGACATATCATTATCTGACGATGAAAACTATGACGATGACTATTATCGTGAACGCCCGTGCCGGGGGAAGTTTTCGGCTATGATAATACTGAGGATAATGATGAGGCGGCATCTGATTATGCATTAAAAATAAATGAAAACTCTGATTAATACGGGGGTAGCTGATAATAAGACAATCAATGACAGATATTAACGAATAAACATAATCAGGCGCTCAATACTTGATTTAATCTGGGCGCCTGATTAAAATCCGAGGTGACATATAATAATTTTCATCAAAATAGTATTTATGTACTAACTAAGCAGGATTTGAACCTCTATTTCTGGGTATTTGTTATCACTTAATCCATTACTGATCCTCCTTCAGCATATGTCGTATCCGTTGAAGGATTTACGCATATCGGTAACGTCGGCAACGAGCCAGATGCGGGTACCTGACGGGAGTGAGATCATTGTCCCCTCCCGCTCAGTTCACGGAGCAACACTGTGAGCAGCTCTGGTGAAGGATTTTTCAGCGTCGTTTTATCGTAGTGGAATTCCACTTTACAGGAACTGGCACTGGCTGTGCTCTGTGAAGGAGTGGATAAAAGCAGGGGAAGAGTCGACATCGGTTCTTTCGGCTCATCAGGCGTTATCTCTACAGGTAATAATTCAACGCCAGTGTCAGAAGAGGTCGTTATTGGAAGACACCGCGAAACACGCCCTTCGTTCTGCCAGAGCCTGAGCCATTTGAAAATAACATTATCATTGACGCCATTTTCACGTGCAATCTGTGCAACACAAGCACCGGGTTGTGATGCCAGTTCAACCATACGAAGTTTGAATTCATTCGAATACTTTTTACGAGGTTCTTTTCGCCAGTCCTGTAATTCCATACTTAGATGTCCGTCTGTGTCAGATGGGCGTCTAAGTTACCAATTCTTGTCTAATGGCTACATATGGCGGTCGGTTTACGTTTACCTTTTAATGAAGAAAGGCTCTACAGTATTAAGCTGCTGTAGAGCTCATTCACCCATGCTCTAACTATATGTATTAAAGGATGCCTAACCTTTTTGTTTCATCGATCCACGGTCTGAATTCTTCCAGTAAATTATCATATAACTTTTCATCGCTAATCGAACCGAAATCATCCATGGCAAAGAAGTGGGTGTTATCAACCCGGCGGTCAGTAAAGTCATCCAGATTTTTGAGGATACCGTAGCTTGAACCACCCAGGCCGACAAACTTCCAGAAGATGGGGTAGTTGGCAGAACGCCGGATTGCATCTTTAATCGCCCGGGTCTTGCTGATCCCGCCATCGGTAATAAATACAACATATACCGGGATTTTCGAGTCCTTAAAGTAGTCGACTATTTCTTCCATCACAGGAGGCTCGTTGTTTGTCCCCCCAAGGCCCGGCAGGTTCTCCCAGGATGAACGCTTACCAGCCCCTCGAATCGACTGAATATACGTGTCCAGATTGTCCAGAGTGACGTTTGGATACTTCTTATGCTTCTCTCCAAATCCCCAGACATCCATTTCACCGTCGTCGTCGAACTGGGCGGCAAGAACGGCGATGCGGTCCAGCACAGACTGAACGTTACCCTTACTGAACTGGCCACTCATCGAGCCGGATGCGTCAAGTACGAACGCAACCGCAGCCTCAAGGGTGTCCAGTTTATTTTTAGTGAGACTGACCGAGGCTTTTTTAGCGAGGCTTACAAGGCGCGGAGATCGGGTTTCCAGTTTCTTTTCCAGACTGATACGAGCAGGCTTTGCTGGCTGCGGAGCTGGCTGTGCGACATCAACGCCATAGTTAATGGCCAAAGGCTCAAGTCCACCGTTGAAACCCTGCCCTAGCGCACGAAGCTTCCAGGCGCCATTGTGCCGATATACTTCACCCAGAATGATTGCTTTCTCACTGCGGCCCTGAGTCTCAGCCTGGAAATCAGCGATACCAGGAGCCTGAATGCTCAATAAACTGAGCCCACTGATGGTATCTTCACCATCAATAACAACGGTGATCGCAATTTTACTGACGTTCGCCGGAACACGATCCAGTGCTATCTCAATGCTGGCCTGCTGCGAACCGGTAACGAGCCTGACTGCCCCCTCAGGAGAAGACAAATTATTATAAAAGATAAAGTCAGAATCGCCACTGACCTTTCCCTGAGCATTAAGCATGAACAGGCAGGTATCGGGTTCGCCTTTAAAGCCGGATTTGGCAGGGTACTGAAGATTCAGCCTGATCGTAGATTGCTGAAGGGGTATGTTTTGTCCGGATTGTAAATTCATATTAACTCTCCTGATTTTTGATTATTATTAATGCGCAGCGTTTATATATGTTCCCTAGGCTTAGTTCTGGACGCTGGATATTCGGTGAGGCGTAAATATGGTATGACACCATTTTTCATAACGCTGAAGTTTCTATACCTGTTGAATTGGAATTTTCATTGACCGGGTATCTTATTTTCCAGGGCCCGTTCCTTCATAAGTCGCAAAAGTAACATATATCCGAAGGGCATGCTGTTGATATCAGACACGGAATACTGGCTTTAACCAGCAACCACAGATAAACCCGGGGCCTGCATAAAAGGTTCATGCCAGAATTAACATAGCTCTGCTTTCTGCCCCCCCCCGCCCCCCTTTCCCATATTCACCCGTTGATAGCGGATCGATACCCAAAAAAACCCCGGCATTGCCGGGGTCAGACTCAGCGTCTTTTAGACATTGACGCCGTGCTGGGAAGCAAGCGCTGACAGACCACCGGCAAAACCCTGGCCAACAGCTTTAAACTTCCACTCAGTATCATGGCGATACAGTTCACCGAAGACCATTGCGGTTTCGGTTGAGGCGTCTTCAGACAGATCGAAACGGGCAATTTCCGTCCCGTTGTCGTTGTTGTAAACGCGCATGAAGCTGTTGCTCACCATGCCGAAGTTTTGTTTACGCGCTTCTGCATCATAGATGGTAACAGCAAATACCAGTTTTTTGATGTCTGCTGAGACTTTGGTCAGATCGATTTTGACCTGCTCATCGTCGCCGTCGCCTTCACCGGTACGGTTGTCGCCCTGGTGCTCTACTGCGCCATCAGGGCTGGTTTTATTATTGAAGAAAATGAAATGGGCATCTGACAGTACTTTACCGTCTTCACCTACTGCGAATACGGAAGCGTCCAGATCAAAACCCTGACCATCGGTTACACGGGCATCCCAGCCCAGGCCAACCATAGCGACATTCATGGTTGGTGCTTCTTTGGTCAGAGATACGTTGCCGCCTTTTACGAGAGAAACTGCCATTTTTAGCTCCTGCAAACAGTTGAATGAGGCTGAATTAACAGCCCCAGATATGAAAAGTTACTTTTCGATCAGGACGCGTTAATGCCGTACTGAGCACATACAGATGCCAGACCACCAGCATAACCCTGGCCTACTGCGCGGAATTTCCACTCACCATTGTGGCGATACAGCTCGCCGAACAGCATGGCAGTCTCAGTGGACGCATCTTCGGTCAGATCGTAGCGAGCGACTTCAGTCTGGTTATCGTCATTAACCAGACGAATAAACGCACCGGATACCTGACCAAAGCTCTGGCGACGAGCCTGAGCATCGTGGATGGTCACAACGAAGATGATCTTGTCAACTTCAGACGGGACGGCGTCCAGTTTAATTTTCAGCGATTCATCATCACCATCGCCCTCACCGGTGCGGTTATCGCCGGTGTGCGTTACGGAACCGTCGGATGACGTCAGGTTGTTATAGAAGATGAAATCTGAATCGCCGCGCACTTTGCCGTTTGAGGCCAGCAGGAATGCTGAAGCATCCAGGTCAAAGTCCTGACCGTCTGTTGAACGCGCATCCCAGCCAAGGCCCACCAGGACATTTTTCATTGACGGAGCTGCTTTACTCAGGGAGACGTTCCCGCCTTTGGAAAGAGAAACACTCATAAAATAACCTCTTCGATTAGTAATTGTTCAGGTTAACACTTAAGGGGATTAACTCCCCTTTTCCTCAGATTCAGGTTTGCCCGGGAACATGACGCTTGCGAGAATGCCCAGCGCCAGTACACCCAGTACAACATACAGGCTGGTTGTTGCCGCGATGCTGTAACCATGATGCCAGATGTGATCGGTCGCATTCAGGCCGAGTTTTGCCGCGATGAAGAACAGCAGCACGATAACGGCCTTCTCCAGATGAACCAGGTACTGTTTCAGTGCCTCAAGGACAAAATACAGAGTACGCAGGCCCAGGATAGCAAACATCATGGCACTATAGACGATAAGCGGTTCACGACTGACGGCAATGATTGCCGGTACCGAGTCAAACGCGAACATTACGTCCGAGAGTTCAACCACAGCCACACACAGGAACAGCGGGGTCGCATACAGCGCCGCTTTTTTACCACGGCCAATGGTGACATCGCTGTTTTCTGGTTTCGCCAGTTCAGCATCCACTTCCTTCTGGTTAAGCAGGAAGGCATGCCCTCTGAGCTTCGGCCAGATAGGGAAGAAGCGTTTAACCATACGGTAAGCCAGATGCTGGGAGTAATCCTCAATTTCATCATCGTCATCACCGCTTTTAAGCATCATGACCGCCGTCCAGGCAACGATAATAGCGAAGACAACTTCAACGTACGGCCCCAGACTCAGCAGGCTCGTACCGATGGCGACAAAGATGCCCCTGAAGACGATGGCACCAATGATCCCCCAGTAGAGAACACGGTGGCGATAACGATCCGGAACGGCGAACCAGGAGAAGATTGCCATCATGACGAACAGGTTATCGACCGACAGCACTTTCTCCAGCGCATAACCCGTGACAAACAGACTGGCAACCTCAGCACCGTGGTGGATATAGAGGAAACCGGCAAATGCCATCGCAACCACAACCCAGAATACGGACCAGAGCGCAGCACTCTTCAGCGAGATTGGCTTGTCATCACGGTGCATAAACAGGTCAATAAAGATGGCACCGACTGAAAGCGCAATAAAAACAATGACCGTTTCAGTCGGGAAGCCGATGTGTGTGGAAACCATATTTTACCCTTAGGGATGTGGATCAGAGGCCAAATTCAGCCGGGTCGAAGCCCAACGCGATAGCGATCTCGCGGGAGGCCAGTTTCTCGTCCTGATCGAAGTTACCGTCACTTTTCGCAACGGCAATACCAACACGTAAGGCCAGCTGAGCGGCCTCAGGCTGATCTTTCAGCGCCAGGATGTATTTCATGGTTTCGCCCTTGCCAATTTCAACATCGAAATCGAAGCTTGAAACCAGTTTATTGAAGAACTCAATCACCTCATTGGTATCGAAGACCTTCAGCTCTTCTGAAGAGCGCAGAAAGCCCATCATTTTCTGCTTTTCTTCCGAACTTACGCCGTCACTCGATACGGCAATACGGGCACATACAGCAACGGTGCCCTGCATGAATTTTTTGTTTTTGAAACGGCCAACCTGGCGGGTCAGTTCGTCACGGCCTGAGTTAATGGCACCTTTAACTTTGTCGAAAAAGCTCATACCTGTTTCCTTTGTTGCTGTGTTATTTAGAACCGGCGCTCCAGCGAAATCCCCAGCCAAATGCCCGGTCCATTTCGTCCTGGCCTTTGAAGTACTGGTTAATTCGCTCGACTTTAATTGCGCCGTTTTCGTTTACGAGTCTGGCAATGGCGCACAATGTGCGACGGTTCTCACCTTCGGTCAGGCGGGTCTCAATGGGCGGTTGATCCGGCACATGAATGGTGACTACACCATCAGTCTTGTCCCAGCTGGGAACACCTTCATAAATAAAGGCGTAAATCAGCACTTCGCGGATATGCTTCCATTCACGTCCATTGATATGCAGCCACTCGCCGTCTGATACATCACCCGTCCGGTCATCGCCCTTGAGCTGAACATACGGTTCATCGCGATAATCACCGAATGCATTACCGAGCGCCTGAATGACCGATTTATACCCGTCCTGAAGCTCAACAAAGGCCCCCAGATCCAGGTCGATTCCTTTGGAGCCGAACATACCTGCAAAGCCTGATTTGCTACTGCCCCGGTGCCAGTTCAGGTTGATCCGGATTTCACCGAAGTTATCCCGTTTGGTCAGGCTGATTGCAGGCTTCTCTTTTGTCAGCGATACCTTGCTCAGGCTGATTTTTGTCTCAACTGGCGGAGGGGTTACAACCGGAGGAGTAGGGGCTGCGGGAACCGGTTCGTCGGCAATATTTACGCCGAAATGCTCTGCCAGCGGTTTAAGTCCACCGTTGAACCCCTGCGCAACGAAGCGGAATTTCCAGTCATTATTACGACGGTAAAATTCCCCCAGAATTAAGGCTGCTTCCTGACGGCCGCTCAGTTCGACACTGCCGCTAACCAGGCCGGTAGCCCCTTGCTCCACGTCGATGGAAAGATTACGAAGACCGGACACCGTCTGCCCACCGTCACAGGTCACGGTGAACGCAATTTTCTGGACATCAGGTTTCAGCCGGTTGAGCGCGACAGTAAAGGTTGAGTACTGGCCTTCACTGACCAGGCTGACGGTACCATCATCGTTACGTGGCTGACCATAAAACACCATGTCCGCATCACCCTGCACCTTCCCGTCGGCATACAGGCGAAACGCCGAAGCATCCACCTGGCCGCCCGAGGTGATCCGGACCCGCAACTCCTGGGCTGGAACGGGGGCATTGCCCCCCGGCGTCAGGTTCATTAGCGAATAACCGCTGAAACGATATCGGAGTGCATATCGTCAATTGTGCGGCCGCGACAGGCATGGCCAAGGGCGGTAAAGTCCCAGTTGCCGTTATTACGGCGCAGCGAAGAAATAACGATCCCGGTATGTGAGCCCTGCTCAGTCAGCTTGTAGCGAGCCAGCTCTTTGCCGGTTTGATCGACAACGCGGCAGAAAGCGTTTTCGACGTCATTGAACGACTGACCACGGAAGCTGTTTACCGTAAACGCCAGGTATTCAACGTTTGCAGGCAGGCGGGAGAGGTTGACCTTAATCACTTCATCGTCACCGTCACCCTCACCGGTCAGGTTATCGCCACTGTGCACAACAGCGCCGCAGGTGGATTTCAGTTTGCGGAACCAGATGGTGTCAATTGTTTTACCTGTGCTGTCCATTAATACACAGCCAGCATCGAGATCGATTGAGTCGTTGCCTCCAAACAATCCTCCAAGAAGACCTTTTTTCTTAACCGGATCCCAACCGAGACCGAAATGAAGCTGGCTTAATGCAGATGATTCTTTGCTGAGTGATACCGTCTGGTTCTTAACTAATGAAACCATGTTTTATTCCTTAAAATGGTAATGACCGAGACAATCAAAGGTATATTTAGTAACTGACGAAGAAAATCATATCATGATGAAGTTCTCTGACAAGGAAAATTTTTGTGGTTTTCTGTAAAAACACAAAAAGAAATCCTTTTCAGGGTGTTAGTTTTTCTATGTTTAATTTAAATATCAATGTGTTATCAGGAATCCAAAAAACACTGACGCACTCCATAACCACAGGAGTTATTAATCATATTATGATTGACATGTAGCTTAGACACTCATAGACTCACTTCTCAATCATAAATTTGCATGGCGTTCCGGATAATTAAAAAAAATGAACAAGAAAATTTGGTTTATGGAAGGTTTATCCTCCCAGCGAGATATTATTCAGGGGGTAAAATCATTTGCACAAAAAAATAATTTTGCCATTACCGTTTTTGCCTCCCACCGTAACGAAAGAAATGAAATCCTTTCCGTTGCCGATTATTCTTTGACTGAACCTGAAGATCCTCAAAAACGTCTTCAGTTTATCCAGGAAACCATTCAGACCTACGGCATCCACCATATTCATACTGGCCGTAACAGCCAGTGGTTTGAAGAACACCGTTCAGCCATTGAACCGACCGGTGCCACCCTTACTACCGGTGCAACGGGCGTCGACTGGTTAACTCTGGCTGACGAAAAAGTTACTTTTGCTCAGTTTATGGAGCAAAAGGGTCTCCCGGTCGTACCATCCTGGCGGGTGAATACGCTGGCAGAATTAAAGACACACCTCGCGGCCCCGCCGTTCACTGACAGCCCGGTATGCGTGAAGCCGGTGACGGGTATCTATGGCATGGGATTCTGGCGCTTTGATGACAGTGCTTCGCCTATGGTCGTCTTTAATCATCCCGAACATCGTCTGGTCAGTCCGCAACAGTATATTGCAGCAGCATCAGCTGCTGAGTCGTTTAAACCCCTTGTTTTGATGCCGTACCTGCCAGGCCCGGAATTTTCCGTCGATATCCTCGCGGATAAGGGCGAAATACTCGCAGCCGTGGGACGCCGTAAGGAAGGGGCTATCCAGTATCTGGTAAACGAAGGAAGCGCCTGGGAACTGGCGTGTGACTGCGCCCGTGTTATGAAGGCCGACGGGCTGGTGAATGTTCAGACGCGAAACGATGTGAATGGCAACCCGGTGCTGCTTGAAACCAACATGCGTCCGTCAGGGGGGGTGGGTTATACCCTTCACAGCGGTGTGAACCTTCCTGGGTTATTTGCTGCCTTTAAGCTCGGTCTGATGTCTGAAGATATGGTACGCCAGAGCGCTAAAAACACCTTTTCTCCGGTTGCGGTGAGATCCATTACGGATGTAATTGCATACCCGGAATCACTCTCTAACCTTCTGAATTAAGGCGTATTTATGTCTGATATCCTCGAAGATATGATTTATCGCCGTACCCTCTCATGCGGTACGATTCAGGTAACCCGTGACCAGGGTGAAGTTTCGCTCGATGACCTGTTTGACATCGCTGAAAGACGTAACCCGAAACGCGCCTTTCTGTTTGTCAGCAAAGTACTCGGCAGGCACATTCCCGTGCCACCCTCAGTCATGCGGCAGGCCTACAGACAGCTTGCCAGCCAGTTCCCCTCGACACTGGCAGGACCCGTACTGTTTATCGGTATGGCCGAAACCGCCGTTGGGCTTGGGGCCGGTGTATTTGATGAAGTGCGCCACCAGCATCGTGAATCTGTCTATCTGACCTCTACCCGTCACCCGGTTGATGGCACGTTGCTTTGCGAGTTCAAGGAAGAACACAGCCACGCCACCGATCATCTGATCTATCTGCCAGATGATGAAGAGAAAAGACGTCGTGTTACCAACGCACGAACGCTGGTTTTGATTGATGACGAGGCAACCACCGGTAATACCTTTATTAACCTGCTTTCTGCCCTGCGTAATACCGGCAAGCTTCAACATATTGAACAGGTTATCGCCGTAACGCTGACCGACTGGAGTGGCAATGCCCTGTCGGAGCGCACCCCCTTGCCCGTCACTTCGGTTTCGCTTGTAAGCGGTCAGTGGGGATGGACCCCATTACCTGATGCACCTGTCCCGGACATGCCGAAAGTCAACGTAACTTCACGAGGAGAATGGGACATCCAGGGGAAACAGTCATGGGGCCGACTGGGGATGCTCGCACCTGCGGCCGATCTCGGCCATGAGGTCTCCGTCCACAAGGGGGAACGTATTCTGGTTCTCGGGACCGGGGAATTCGTCTGGGAGCCGTTCCTGCTTGCTGAACGGCTCGAAGCTGCCGGAGCACAGGCATTTTATGGATCGACCACCCGCTCCCCTGTCGCCGTTGGTTATGCCATTGAGTCCGCCATTTCCTTTACGGATAACTACGGGCTGGGCATCCCCAATTTTGTCTATAACGTCGCCCACCAGCAGTTTGACCGCATTCTTGTGTGTACTGAGACACCCGCAGAAAGTATTGACACGCAGCTTCTTAAAGCGCTGGCTGAGGTTGCGCCCGTCGTGGAGATTGTTACCTATGAATAAACCCGTTGTTCTGAGCGACCTTGACGACACGCTCTTTCAGACCCGTCGTAAAATGGTGGACGAGCTGGCCCTGGAGCCATTCCGTACCGGTGCCGTTGATCGCACCCTGAATCCACGAAGCTTTATGACGGAAGAACAGTCCATGTTGGTGGACTGGCTCCTGGAGCAGGCTGAACTCATACCCGTTACCGCACGGGGAACTGAAGAAATCAGCCGCGTACGGATCCCTTTCCACTCCTGGGCAATCACAACGCACGGGGCCGTCATTCTCACGCCTGAAGGCAAACCCGACGAGGAGTGGAAGGCCCATATGCTCGGCCAGCTGGCTCCCTACCAGGAAAAGCTGACATCGATGCAGCGTCTGATCACTGAAATGATGGACGCAAAAGGGATCAATGCCTGGGCAAGGCTGAACTTCGAATACGGTGAAACGGCGGTTTATATGGTGATGAAACACCGCGACAGCACCCGCCTTGACGAGCTCAATGCCATTGCAGATGAGATAGAAACGGTGTTTCCGACCGAGGGCTTCTACATCCACCGCAACAGTAATAACGTGGCCTGGCTTCCCACCCCGGTTGAGAAAGGGCTGGCAGTCAGCTGGCTGCTTGAAAAACTTCGGGCTGAACGAGGAGTTTTCCCCGTAATTGGTTTGGGCGACAGCCTGAGCGATCATCGTTTTATGAAACTGTGCAGCTGGTTTGGCATCCCGCGTCAGAGTCAGTTTGCAGATGCCATTTCACAGCGAATTTTTGGAGAAAATTAAAATGCAGCCACATGAAACATTTACCGGCTCATACCAGCCCGGTGACGTGGAATTTCTGCTAAAGCCGGTTGTCATTGAGATGACGCCGGTTGAGAAAAAAGAAGAACTGATTCAGTCCGGGAAGAAACATTATTCGGACATGCTCAGCCAGGAGCCAGCGCCTACACAATGGCATCTTGATTTGTTTCACCGGGCGCTGGATCGAGGCGCAGAGAGGCTTGCAAAAGAAGTCACACAGCTCGCTATTGCTCTGGCCGAACGCTTCGGTGATGAGCCCATTGTACTGGCCAGTCTTGTCAGGGCTGGCGTTCCGCTCGGCGTTATGCTGCACCAGGCCCTGCGTGACATGGGGAAAACCTCATGGCATTACGGTATCAGCATTATCCGGGATCGTGGAATTGACGGTGCAGCCCTCGACGTCATTGAAGAGCGGCATGGTACCAGCGGTATTGTCTTTGTTGACGGATGGACAGGTAAAGGCGCAATTACCGGAGAGCTTGTACGCGCACTGAAAGATCGCCCGGGCTATCCTGAGCAGCCGCGACTGGTTGTCCTGGCCGATCCCTGTGGCTGCTCCTGGCTTGCAGCCAGTGATGATGACTGGCTCATTCCTTTTGGCATCATGGGGGCGCCGGTATCAGGCCTGATCTCCCGGTCAGTATGGTCCTCTGAAGGATTACACGGGTGCATGGTTTGCGAGCATCTCAGTGAATTCGAATGCAGCCGGATGCTTGCCGATACCGTCGCTCATTTCCGTAAGAAGTTAACACCGTCATCCCTCGCTCCCCTGAGCTGGAATACGGAATCAGCCCGGGTCTTATGGCAGACAAGTCGCGACGTTATCGCGTTCCTGGCCGATGAATTTAAAGTGGACAGCGTCAATCGTATTAAACCCGGTATTGCTGAAGCAACCCGGGCTGTATTACGTCGGGTACCGGACCATGTATTTGTGCGTTCTATTGACGACCCGGACGTTGCCTTGCTTGTAGGGCTTGCTCGTGAAAAGGGAATAGTTGTTACAGAAATGGGGGGAACCCTCGGCCAGTATCGGGCTGTAACCATTATCAAGAAGGTACTCTGATGAAAAATCGTCTTTCTCCCTGGAATCTGGGAGCCACGCTATACATGCCTGCAACACGGGAAGATATTGCTGATGCCGTCCTGCACGGGAAAATCCCGGGCTTGCGCTCTCTGGTGATTTGCCTGGAGGATGCTGTCAGTGAAGCAGACATCCCCGTCGCCCTCAAAAATCTGGAGCACCTGCTGCACGAGCTCAGTAACAGCATGAGTAGCCTGGGTAAAAATGACTGGCCTCTGGTGTTCATTCGCCCCCGGCATGCCGAAATGGGCAGATGGTTAAAAGCACATCATGATCTTTCCGCTGTCGACGGGTTTGTGCTGCCTAAATTTACCCTCAGTTCGTTAGCTGAATGGTGGGATATCATGGTCGGGACTCACCTGTGCATGATGCCAACGCTGGAAACAGAAGATGTCTTTGACGTGGTTCAGATGCGCGAGCTGGCTACCCGTCTGGAGGAACATCCCTGCCACGACCGCATTATTGCGCTTCGAATCGGCGGCAACGATCTTATGAACGTTGTGTCGCTTCGCCGTCCCCGGGACCTGACGCTGTATGACAGCCCGATGGGCTACGTCATCAAAATGCTCGTTTCGGTCTTCGGCCCGCGTGATTTTGCCCTGACCGCGCCCGTATGTGAGCATATTGACGATCATGCCGTTATGGCCAGAGAGCTGGCTCTTGATATGGCACACGGGCTTGTTGGGAAAACGGCCATTCACCCGGGTCAGATAGAGGTCATTCAAAACGCGCTGATGGTCACTCAGGGTGAGCATTCTGACGCTCTGCGGATCCTGAACTCTACCCAGGCCGTGTTTAAGTCGCAGGGAGCAATGTGTGAACCCGCCACACATCGCCGCTGGGCGGCTGGCATTCTGGACAGGGCTCGTTTTTATGGGTTACAGAACGAGCAAAGCGCTGATGGAATCAGATTACTTACCGTGACCCAGCATCATTAAGGAAATCATAATGGGGTTCAGGTTCAGAAAGTCGATCAACATTATTCCTGGCGTTCGCCTCAACCTGAGTAACGGTGCACCGAGCCTGAGTGTCGGGCCGAGAGGTGCTTCCGTTTCTTTTGGTAGCCGGGGGACCTATGCCAATCTGGGCTTGCCCGGTACCGGGCTGAGTTACCGTACCCGGCTTGACCGGGCCGCGCGTTCCAGAGGTGAAAACCGGACGGCAACCGACCCGGGGCTCAGACAGGCGCTTGAGCAGAAAGCCGCTGAACTCATGTCAGCGGTAACCGCAATCCGTAATATTCACGAGCTGACGCCGGATCCAAAAACAGGCATCAGCTGGGCAGAGCTGGAAGCAGTATACCTGCATAACAGAACGTCGCCTTTTCAGGCTCCGGCACCGGTGCGTCCAGAAAAGCCAGACTACCTTGCATTGCCGGAAAAGCCTGCCGAGAGCGAAGGCATTAGTTTTTTGGGTAAATGGTTTGAATCGGAATCAGCTAAAGCTGAGCGCCACGCCGAAAATCTTCGCCGGTGGCAGCAGGAGCTGATTGATGTGGAGCGTGAGAATACCCTTCGACAGCACCGGTACCAGCAACAACGGACGGCCTGGGCCGAACAGTATGCAAACTGGAAGTTTGAAGCTGAAGAACATGAAAAACGGCTCGCCACGGCTCAGGCAGATGCCCGGCAGCAGTTCCGGACAGACGCCGCGTTTTTCGAATCATACCTGGCGGGTGTGCTGGCAGAAACTGAATGGCCGCGTGAAACGCTTGTTGCATTTGAAGTAAAGCCGGAGCTATCAGCAGTCCTGCTGGACGTTGATTTAGCTGAGATTGAAGATTTCCCTGATAAGATTTACGGCGTTAATGCCCGGGGAACGGAGCTGACGGAAAAAGCCATGACGCAAAAAGCCGTACGCGAAAACTATGCCCGCCACGTCCATGGCTGCTTGTTCCGCCTGGTCGGTATCGTTTTACATACGCTACCTTTCGACAACGTGATTGTGTCAGGCTTTACGCAACGGGTCAGTAAGCGGACCGGCTATCTGGAGGATGAGTATATCCTGTCCTGCAAATGCACTCGCAGCCAGATGTCGTCAGTAAATTTTGAAGGCATAGAACACATTGATCCGGTTGAAGCGTTAGGCGATCACCCGGTTATTAGAAAGATGAGCAGTACCTTCATTTTTCAGCCTATTGAACCACTAACCCTTTAAGCAGGCTAAATCTTACGATGCAATTAAATACCAGACAGACCCGGATTTTTAAGCTTGCCAACTTACTGGGCACCGGCAAGCCCGTTTCCGCTGCCGACATTATAACCAGTCTGGAATGCTCAGAGCCGACATTAACCCGGGCCCTCAAAGAGCTACGCGAGTCATATTCTGCGGAGATCAAATACAGCAAGGCAGGTCATTCCTATCATCTCGTTAATCCGGGCCAGCTGGATAAAAAGACCCTTCGCCGGATGAATGAAGCGCTCGCACAGAATGCTGAACTGAAAACCGGTGAGTCCACAGGGAAGGTCGTACTCGATAAGGATAAAAAAACAGCTGTGTCATTATCGCTACGCATGCGGATTCTAAGAAAAATTGACCGTCTGGCTGCGCTGAGTGGCTCGACCCGAAGTGAAGCGGTAGAGAAGCTGGCTCTGCACTCCGTTGATGAACTGATAAAAGAATACAGCACTAAAAAGTCCTGACGCTAAATCTCAGACCGGGGTGAAAACTCCGGTTTTGTCATATTTCACCTCTGTATTGGCGTGAGGGAGTTTTGATCTATTCTCCTTCCGCAATGTCAGCAGCGCCTTACTGCCTACAAAAGCTGGTGTCTTGACATCCTCATGTGCTACACATCAATCTTTGGGCGATTTACACTCCATTCATGCAGATCTGTGATGTATGATGATTTTTATACATAAGAAAGTTTATTTTTGCCGGAGTTTTTTTCGGAATCTTATATTCCAGTACGGTCTGAATTTTTTTCTGTTGATAAGAGGCCATTCACATGTCGGTAATTCAATGGTGGTTAACTTATTTCTATAATGCCGCTTCTGAGTATTTAATCTCCCCCCGACAGATGTCGTGCCGTTTTATCAAATCAACAAACTCTGGCCTCTTCCTGAAACTACTCTCCTCTTCCGATCTCTTAAGAAGGAATTACATTTGAGACGCTTACCCGTATATCTGCTACTCGACACGTCCGGCTCTATGCACGGAGAGCCTATCGAAGCGGTTAAGAATGGCGTTCAGACGCTGCTTACCACGCTGAAACAGGATCCGTATGCACTCGAAACGGCTTACGTGTCAGTGATCACCTTTGATTCTTCAGCCCGACAGGCTGTCCCCCTGACAGACCTCCTGAGTTTCCAGATGCCAGCACTAACAGCCAGCGGCACCACGTCTCTTGGCGAAGCGCTTACTCTCACGGCCAGCTCCATTGCCAAAGAAGTACAGAAAACGACGGCTGACACTAAAGGTGACTGGCGTCCCCTTGTATTCCTGATGACGGATGGAAGTCCGAATGATGACTGGCGTAAAGGCCTGAATGACTTTAAAGCCGCCAGAACCGGCGTTGTTGTGGCATGTGCAGCCGGGCATGATGCCGATACCAGCGTCCTCAAAGAAATCACTGAAATCGTGGTTCAGCTCGATACAGCTGACAGTTCGACGATTAAAGCTTTCTTTAAATGGGTCAGTGCGAGCATTTCGGTAGGCAGTCAGAAAGTGGAGTCCAGCAAAAAAGAAGTGATCGGTCTTGAAGACCTACCACCGCCGCCGCCAGAAGTAAATGTGGTCTTATAATTTTATTGATTAAGGGGATGTCATGTCTGTCAGTCTGAGCAAAGGCCAGGGCGTAAGCCTGAAAAAAAATGAATACGATCTCTCGTCCGTTACTATCGGCCTGGGTTGGGATATTAATGAGGAAAAGAAAGGTTTTCTCGGCGGGATCTTTGGTAAAAAAGAAGAATACGACCTTGATGTGATCGCTTTCCTGTGTAATTCAGCCGGAAAGGTGACCGATCTCGGCAATGTGGAAAATGGTAAACCAACGCTTGTGAATGGCGATATCATCTTTTTCAACAGCCTTCGCCATAAGTCAGGCAATATCTGGCTGACGGGCGATAACCGAACCGGAGCCGGTGACGGTGACGATGAGCAAATTATTGTGCGCCTGAATTCCCTTGACGCTCAGTACGAGAAAATTGTGTTCATCGTTCAGATCTACAATGGTGAAAAGCTCCAGCAGCACTTTGGTAAAGTTCAGAATGCCTTCATCCGGGCAGTAGATGCCCGTAATATTGAAATGGCACGATTCGATCTTTCTGGCGGACCCGCCTTCGCTAGCCAGCGTTCCATGGTCTTTGCCGAGCTGATACGCGAGGCTACAGGCTGGAAACTCAGGGCAATTGGTGAGCCTTCAGAATCAGATTCGTTTGTCTCGCACCTGAGGAATTACATGTGATGCGCCGCCTGCCTGTTTACCTTGTTATCGACACATCCGGCTCGATGCGCGGTGAGTCAATCCATTCCGTTAACGTTGGAATTCAGGCGATGCTTAGCGCTCTTCGCCAGGATCCCTACGCCCTCGAAAGCGTTCATATCTCCATTATCACCTATGACAATGAGGCGCGTGAGTTCATTCCTCTCACGCCGCTGGAAGACTTCCAGTTTTCTGACATCGTTGTGCCAAGCGCAGGCGGGACGTTCACCGGTGCTGCCCTTGAATGTCTGATGCAGTGTGTTGAACGGGATGTACGTCGCTCAGATGGTGATACCAAAGGAGACTGGCGTCCTCTGGTATTCCTGATGACTGATGGAACCCCTTCTGATGCCCTGGCGTACGGTGAAGCGGTAAAAGCGATTCGCGGCCGGGGATTCGGATCCATCATTGCCTGCGCCGTTGGTCCTAAAGCAGGCCATGAGCACTTAAAACAGCTCACCGATAAGGTTGTGTCTCTGGAGACGCTAGATTCAACCGCGTTTGCAGGTTTCTTTAAATGGGTATCGGCCAGCGTGTCTTCCGGCAGCACAAGCGCGGGGATTAATAACGGAACTGATACCCTTCCCCCTCCTCCACCAGAAATCCAGCTGGTGCTCTGACAGACAGAAAGGTGCTGTTTCCGGGCAACACCTTTCTGTACAGCAACGTTTTCTGCTGGCCGTACCAGCCGTACGAGGAAAATTATGAGACGCCTTCCCGTGTTTTTTGTCCTGGACTGTTCAGAGTCCATGATTGGTGAAAACTTGAAAAAAATGACCGATGGTCTGCAAATGATCGTCGGAGATTTAAGAAAGGATCCACACGCACTTGAAACAGCCTGGGTTTCGGTAATCGCATTTGCCGGTGTAGCCCGTACGATTGTACCTCTTCACGAAATTGCCTCGTTCTACCCTCCCCGCCTTCCCGTTGGCGGCGGTACGAGCCTTGGGGCCGCATTGCGTGAGCTGACCGTGCAAATTGATACTCAGGTCAGAAAAACCACTCATGAGGCTAAAGGCGACTGGAAACCCGTCGTGTACCTCCTCACCGACGGACGTCCGACTGACGACACAACCGCAGAAGTGAAGCGCTGGAAGGATCACTACGCGAGTAAAGTGAATCTCATTGCCGTTGGCCTGGGGCCGTCAGCAGACCTGAATATCCTGCGGCAACTGACAGAGAATGTCATGCTGTTCACCGAGTCTCAGGAAGGGGACTTTACCCGCTTCATCAAATGGATCACGGCTTCGGTTACGGCGCACAGCCGCAGCGTCGGGGACGACAAACAACCTGAGCTCAGCCAGACTGAATACATAGTCCGGCTGGCCAAAGACGAGCCAGTAAAAGCGTACGACGAAAACTGCGTTACGCTTACCGGCCGTTGCAGCAAGACCCGTCGTCCGTATCTGATGAAGTATGAACGGCCACCAGCAAGGGTTTCCGGGCTCGATTTCAGCCTGAACCTGAACAGCTTTAATATTGCCGGATGCTATCCCATCGATGAGGACTATTTTGCATGGTCAGATGCCACCGCTACCGGTTTGCAGGTAAACACCAGCGAACTGCATGGCGTACCGGGTTGCCCTCACTGCGGTAATGCCAGTGCGTTTGCCCTGTGCTCATGCGGAAAATTGCTGTGCATTGACGGCCCGGATGACGTGATCTGCCCGTGGTGTGAAACAGGTCTGTCATTCAGCAATGATGGCGGAAACACTAACTTCGACGTAAACAGAGGGAGAGGTTGATGTCGCAAAATGCTTTACTTGAAGAGAAGATTATCCGCTTAGTGCTGTCTGAGCTGGGCCACCCTGTAGAAGGTGAGCGGCTTTTTCTTCTATCGCACGCCCCTTCCCTTACTGAAGAGATTATGCGGCTTAAAGAGCGGATTGAGAGCCTTGCACAGGGTTTATCTGCGCGGGTTAGTGAAGGTGATAACGACGCAGAGATCGCCGCCTCGTCAGCATCCAGCCTTTCCGATCAGCAACAAACGGTCGTAAGTGATGCTGATAACCCGGGCATTGACGCTACCGATACACCATTACTGCAACCCCTGCCAGAAAATGAACCTCATCCTCCGTTCTGGAAGCTGATGCCTTATTACGAATTTGATAAACCAGCACAGAGGGAAGACGAAAACCTGTCTTCCCTGGTATTAAAACCCGGGCAGATACCGACAGGCCAGCAGCGGGCCAGATTAGCTGTGCCACCTGCCGTTCCCCCGAGAGCTAAAATAATTATTCCCAACGCCCGCGCAGGCGAACGTTTCTCTTCGCCGGTTGCTATCGTTCTGGATGAGGGCCAGCAGGCTACTGTCAGGGACGTTGTCTTTCCCCGGAACATTGGCCTGACCTTTGACAAAGAGCATAAGTTGCTGACAGGTACACCCACCGAAAACGGCGATATAGAGCTTTCAGTACTCTGGTCATGCGCTTCACACGACGAATGCGAAACAAAACAGCTTTTTATAGTCAATCCCGATCCGAGAAGCCTGTGGAAGGTGGTAGAGCCACCAGCAGACGCTTCCTACCCTAAGTCCCATCTGGACGCTGCTGGCCTGGTCAGGGGTGACATACGTATTGCTGCCGCCAGTCGCCGGGGACGATCTCATGAGCATGCCGGGAGCTTCAGAGATGACGACTTCTATATCAACCACTGCCAGGAAACAGGATGGTCTGTCATGCTGGTCGCAGACGGGGCCGGTAGTGCGGTAAATTCCCGGGAAGGCTCCCGGATTGCAGTCCAAACGGCTGGCGATTACCTTTTCAATCAGCTCAGTGGTTTGAAAGGCATCCATTTAAAGCAGCACATTACGGCGTGGGAAGGGAGCGATCAGCAGGCAACCATAAAAGCCATGCTTCATCATTTTAAACAGGCAGCTACGCTCGCGGTCAACAGTATCCAGAACGAAGCCATTTGTGCAGAACAACCTGTGAAATCCTATTCAACAACCCTACTGGCAACTGTAGCGCTACGAACTGATAAAGAGCTGTTTGCGGCTGCATTCTGGCTTGGTGATGGTGCGATAGGTGCATACAGCCCTTCCGGTAAAGTCAGAATACTGGGAAATCCCGATAGCGGAGAATACGCAGGACAAACCCGCTTTCTTGACCAAAGCATTATCGCAGACCCCTCGTTTAGCAGCCGCATCAGCGTGGGTAAATGGAATGATGTATCTCACTTGATCCTCATGACAGATGGCGTATCAGACCCTCTGTTTGAGACGGATAACGGGCTTCGCAGTGACGAAAAATGGACCCGTCTCCTTGATGAGCTCATCCCTGTCCTTACAGACGCCAGTATTGCGCCTGAGAGGTTAGGCGACTGGCTTAACTTTTTCTCCACAGGGAACCACGATGACCGCACTATTGCGGTGTTGTGGTAAGAGATACGCTTTTTCGGGGATCAATATGGCAAATATTGTTACGTGCAAAACAAAGGACGGCGAAACAGTCCAGTATGTTGACGAGGTAATTGGTTCGGGCTCGATGAAGGATGTTTACTTCTCGCCTGATAAATCATACGTCGTCGCTTTTTATCATAAACCGCAGAACGAGCAGGCCCGGGATCGGATTGATATGATCACCGGACGCTACAGGCAAAACATTTTTGGTCAGTCCGGAGGTGAATACTGGAAGGACCTGTTTTGCTGGCCGACCCACGTTGTTGAGCATGGGGATAAAATCGGCATCGTGGTTCCAACCTACAAAAGCTACTTTTTCTTTAAATACGGCTCTAAAAACGATGATTTTCTTGGCATAAAAGGCCGTGAAAAGGAAGGCAAATGGTTTGCCAGCGCCAGCAACCAGAATAAATTTCTCGACCCACGTGAACGAGGCAATACGCTTACCTATCTCAAGGTCTGTCTGCTGCTAACAAGAGCCGTCAGAAGGATGCATGCGGCAGGTCTCTGTCACAGCGATCTAAGCTATAAAAACGTGCTTATCGATCCAGAAATGGGACATGCCTGCATCATTGACGTAGACGGCCTGGTTGTCCCTGGAAAGTATCCTCCCGACGTCGTGGGTACCCCGGATTTTATCGCTCCGGAAGTGGTGAAAACCAGCCATCTTTCCAAAGAGGATCCGAACCGCGTATTGCCAAGCATTACTACTGACCGTCATGCGCTGTCGGTGCTTATCTACATGTATCTGTTCTTCCGTCATCCGCTACGTGGCGGAAAAATACATGACATGTCGGATGAAGTACGTGATGAGACCTTATCTATGGGTGAGAAGGCGCTCTTCATTGAACATCCGACAGACAAAAGCAATGCAGTCAAAGTCAGTCAGCTATCCTCCTTTTCACTGCCCTGGGCTGACCCGGAGAAAATTCCTTACACCATCATGGGCCCTTATCTGACGCCTTTGTTTGAACGCGCCTTTATTGATGGCTTACACGATGCCACTAAACGCCCGACCGCCGATGAGTGGGAAAGTGCCCTGGTTAAAACAGTTGATCTGATACAGCCCTGCCAGAACAAGGCGTGTGAACAGAAATGGTACGTTTTCTCAGGTAAGACAAAGCCGGTTTGTCCCTACTGCAGTACGCCATACAAGGGTAAATTACCGGTTCTAAATTTATATTCATCCCGAAAGGAAGGCAGTTATCGTCCTGACGATCACCGGTTGATGGTGTGGAGCGGGCAGTCAATCTATGCGTGGCATGTGAATCGCCTCATTGCGCCAAATGAGCGCACAACCGATGCACAAAGGAAACGAGTTGGGTATTTTGTTTTCCATAACGATCAGTGGTGGTTAGTAAATGAAGGCATAAATGGGCTTATGTCATTACCGGATAAACGACAGATTGCCATTGGTGAAAAAATTGAACTGACGAATAACGCTCAGTTTGTTCTGTCAAAGGAGGAAGGCGGCAGGCTAGTCGTCGTTCAGTTAGTTGAAAACTAACTGTCACGAACGGTGCAATAGTGATCCACACCCAACGCCTGAAATCAGATCCAGGGGGTAATCTGCTCTCCTGATTCAGAAGAGTTTATGGTCACTTTTGAGACAGTTATGGAAATTAAAATCCTGCACAAGCAGGGAATGAGTAGCCGGGCGATTGCCAGAGAACTGGGGATCTCCCGCAATACCGTTAAACGTTATTTGCAGGCAAAATCTGAGCCGCCAAAATATACGCCGCGACCTGCTGTTGCTTCACTCCTGGATGAATACCGGGATTATATTCGTCAACGCATCGCCGATGCTCATCCTTACAAAATCCCGGCAACGGTAATCGCTCGCGAGATCAGAGACCAGGGATATCGTGGCGGAATGACCATTCTCAGGGCATTCATTCGTTCTCTCTCGGTTCCTCAGGAGCAGGAGCCTGCCGTTCGGTTCGAAACTGAACCCGGACGACAGATGCAGGCTGACTGGGGCACTATGCGTAATGGTCGCTCACCGCTTCACGTGTTCGTTGCTGTTCTCGGATACAGCCGAATGCTGTACATCGAATTCACTGACAATATGCGTTATGACACGCTGGAGACCTGCCATCGTAATGCGTTCCGCTTCTTTGGTGGTGTGCCGCGCGAAGTGTTGTATGACAATATGAAAACTGTGGTTCTGCAACGTGACGCATATCAGACCGGTCAGGGCCGTTATAAAGCGACGCTTCAGCGTGGAGTAATGGCCCCCGCCTGCTCATCATTGATGAAATAGGCTATCTGCCGTTCAGTCAGGAAGAAGCAAAGCTGTTCTTCCAGGTCATCGCTAAACGTTACGAAAAGAGCGCAATGATCCTGACATCCAATCTGCCGTTCGGGCAGTGGGATCAAACGTTCGCCGGTGATGCAGCACTGACCTCAGCGATGCTGGACCGTATCTTACACCACTCACATGTCGGTAAGCGTCAACGGAGGTAAGCGACTCGTCAGAACCGTATTGATATTTACTGAGAGCTCAGATCAACTTTC
>ERZ773242.1471-NODE-1471-length-22424-cov-3.847602_pt1 | contig 22424 bp, 16 predicted proteins | sample MGYA00511077_ERZ773242 | MGnify/ENA primary metagenome ERZ773242 (study PRJEB29015, sample SAMEA2737754) | human gut metagenome | biome: human gut; feature: human-associated habitat; material: faeces | place: China | collected 2012 ... | reverse complement strand
TTTTTTAATTTCTCCCATTTTCTCTCTCCCTAAAAAATTACTTCACCACATGAACATCCATCTGTGGAAATGGTATTGTGATATTTGCTTCATCAAAAGCGAGTTTGACCTGTTCCTCCAGGTAATACTTTACATCCCAGTATCTGGAGGTCTTGCACCAGACCTTGAAGTCGACCTCGACTGCACTGTCCTTGTGCGCCGCAATGCCGAAGAACGGCTGCGGATCTGGTAATACATCGGTGCAGGATGCTGCGACGGTCATCAGGATGTCTTTGACCTTTGCAAGATCCGCATCGTAGCTGACTCCGAACTTGCAGTCCACACGCCGCGTCGTTTCACGCGTATGATTGACCAGTACGGAGGCTGTGATGGTAGCGTTTGGGATCGAGATCGACTTGTTATCGAAAGTCCTGAGGGTCGTAACCATCAGGTCGATGCTCTGTACGATCCCGGTCACCCCGGCAACCTCTATAACGTCACCCCGGATAAAGGGCTGGTTAACTAAAATAATAATACCGCTCGCGATATTGCCGAGACTGTCCTTCAGCGCCAGCGCGATCGCCGCGCCGCAGGCGCCGAGCACCGTAACCAGCGGCGCCGTCGGTACATGCAGACAGGTCAGCACGACCACAAAGATCAGCAGATACAGTCCGTATTTGATGGTCTTGAGCAGGAATTTATACACCGACTCATCGAGCGAGCTTTTGTCCAGTACCTTGTGGGCTACCCTCAGCACCAGCTTCGTCAAAAGCAGCCCCACGACCAGAACGAGCAGTGCAATCAGAAGATTTTCTCCGTACTGCGCCAGCCTCTCCCATGTTTTTTCCGTAAACATCGCTTCCATTCTCCTTTTGTCTCTCAAACCCTGCCTGTCACGCGGCATACATGTCAAATAATGCAGCCTGTCGGTATCCGCTGTGCAGGCTTTTGCCGCATATCGCGTATGCTATTCCGCATAGGTTCTGCCGCTTCTTCTGCGTTCCAGCTCATGCAGCAGCTTCTTGCGCAGACGGATATCGTCCGGCGTGATCTCGACCAGCTCATCATCATTGATGAATTCCAGCGCTTCTTCGAGCGTAAAGGTTCTCGCCGGAGAAAGCTTGATCGCCTCGTCCGAGCCTGCCGCGCGCATATTGCTGGCTTTTTTCGCCTTGCATGGGTTGACGACCATATCATCGTTGCGGGAATTCATGCCGACGATCATGCCCTCATAGACCTTGGTGCCCGGCTCCACAAACATCTGCACACGCTCGCCGATATTGAACAGTGCATACGGCGTACAAACGCCTTCCTCCTGCGCGATTGCCACGCCGTTGACACGCTGCGGGATCTCGCCCTTGTATTCGTCAAAGGAGTCAAACCGTCTGACCATCGTGCCCTCGCCGCGCGTATCGTTGATAAATTCGCTGCGGTAGCCGAGCAGCCCTCTGGTCGGCACCAGATATTCGATGCGGGAATAGCCGTTTTCACCGGACATCTGCGTCATGATGCCCTTTCTGATATTCAATTTATTGATGACCGTGCCGGCATATTCGTCCGGAACGGTGATTACCACCTCTTCGATCGGCTCGAGCGGCTTGCCGTTCGCATCCCGATGCAGGATGACCTCCGGCTTGGAGACCGCCAACTCATAGCCTTCGCGCCGCATGTTTTCGATGAGGATTGACAGGTGCAGCTCGCCTCTGCCGGAAACCTTGAAGCAGTCGGTGGAGTCGGTCTCCTCCACGACCATGCCGACATTGACCTCCAGCTCCTTGTTCAATCTTTCGCGGATATGGCGCGAGGTTACATATTTACCGACCTTGCCCGCGAACGGAGACTTGTTGACCATGAAATTCATGGAAAGCGTCGGCTCTTCAATATGAATCATTTCCATCGGCTGTGGACTCTGCGGGTCACAGATGGTCTCTCCGATGGAGATATCCGCAATGCCGGATACGACAACGATATCGCCGCATTCTGCCTGCTGGACCGCCATGCGCTTGAGTCCTCTGTAGACAAAGACCTGATTGACCTTACGCTGCACGATGCTGCCGTCTGCTTTTGCCACTGCCACAGTCTGACCCTCTTTGATGATACCCTTGGTGATGCGCCCGATGCCGAGTCTGCCGATGTAGTCATCATAGGCGAGGGTCGAAACCTGCAGCTGCAGCGGCTCGTCGTTCAGATCCGGATACGGCTTGCAGTGCTCGATGATAGTATCAAAGAGCGGCGTCAGATCCAGACCGCCAAAGCCCTGCGGGCTCTTTTTGATCTTGTTTTCTCCCTCGCCGACCAGTACATCCGCGACCTCCTGCGGGTCTCTGACCGCCACGCCCTGCCGCGCGATCCCGTAAAGGATCGGGAAATCCAGCTGTTCATCGCTTGCCTCCAAATCCATAAACAGCTCATAGACCTCGTCAACGACCTCGTCGATGCGGGCGTCCTTTTTATCCAGCTTGTTGATGAACAGGATCGGGTTGATGCCCTGCTCCAACGATTTTTTGAGTACAAAGCGCGTCTGCGGCATCGGTCCCTCGCTGGAATCCACCAGCAGAATGACCGTATCGACGGTTTTCATAATGCGCTCTACCTCCGAACTGAAATCCGCGTGGCCCGGCGTATCGACAATGTTGATCTTGACGTCGTTGTGCATGATCGAACAGTTCTTGGAGTAGATGGTGATACCTCTTTCTCTTTCGATGTCATCGCTGTCCATGACGCAGTCCACGACCTCTTCATTCGCCCGGAACACGCCGCTCTGGTTGAGGAACGCATCTACAAGCGTGGATTTGCCCGCGTCAACGTGTGCAATGACGGCAATATTGATGATTTTTTCTTTTTGGCTCATGTGTATCCTTCTTTCTATATGCAAAAGGAACGAAATCTCGTTCCGCAGTTTTTTTATTCATGCGCAAAATTCGTTGAAATTTTAACAATCGCAAGAAAAACTAACATTTAATAATTGTACCATAAGATCCGATTGAATTCAACCTATTGTTGCGCGGCTTTGCAAAAAAATTGTACCTTTTTTACAAAAAAACGCACTTTCGTTTGTATAAAAAACAAAAAACGGAAAGCCAAGGCTCTCCGTCTGTGCGGTTTTTCTGTTTCATGCTGTACCGCGGCTGGGACGCGGCGTTTTGTCATATCTCCTGCCGCGGCTGCGACACGCTGCGTTTTGCCATATCTCTGTCGCGCTGCGGCGCTTCGTTTTGTCATACCCCTGCCACGCTACGGCTGCGGCGTTGCGTTTTGCCATATCTCCTGCTGCGGCTGGGGCGCTGCGTTTTGTCAGACCCCTGCGCGCCGCCGTCTGTCATGCACCTGTGCCGCTCTCTGCCGCCTGATTGAGCGGCTCGACTTCAAATTCCGTCCGCGCCAGCTCGCCGCTGTCCGCCCCGCATACCGTCAGAATCGCGGTAAATCGGTTCTCCGGCTTCGCATAGCGGAGATTGACCGCAGCCTGCAAGCCGTAAGGATAGGCACGCTTGCTGAGGATCGGCGTGCCGCCCAGCGTGATTTGTCCGTTTTCATCCGCTGCAAAGTACGAAACCGCACCGTCCGCACCGCCGAAGTTCTGGCTGAAAAACCCGACCCTGCCGTCCGCATCCACTTGAATCGTTCCCGCATACCGCAGCTCGTCGGTGATCAGCGTCGTCAGCGTCGCGCAGAGAATCTGCGCCTCCGACATCGAAACCGATTTGACGTAGGCCTTCATTCCGATGCGCACGCCAAGCACCAAAAGGCTCGTGACCAGCAGCATCACAAGCACAGCTGACAGCAGCTCCACCAGAGACATTCCCTTTCGATCCGTTAGCCTGTTCGTGACGCTCCCCTCCTCTCCGACCTGTACCAGTAATAGTCATTTTCGCTCTTGTACAGCGTGATGTCCACCTGCTTGGACTCTGCCGAAGCCCCTGCCCCTGTAAAGGTAAGCCGGACAGCTCCGGTCTGCTGCACCGCCGGGTCGCTGTATCGAAAACTGAGCTCTGCGGTCAGCTTGCGCCGGACCTTCTCGTTGATACGCGCCGCAGCCAGCATGGAGGTCGCCAGCATCGAAATGCAGATGACCGCGATGAGCATGGAAACCAGCGTCTCAATGATGGTCTCCCCCGATTGTTCCTTAAGCTTTTGCATCCTGCCACCCCTTTGTCATTCTCGCCTGCTGCCATACCACCGCGGTGATGCTGTCCGTCACCTCCCAGATGATACGCGTTCCCTCAGCGGTTTCCTCCGTTATGCTGCCCCTGCTTTCTTCCCTTTGCGTCTTGCTGATCGGTATGCGAAGCTCCATGCGATAGCCCGGCTCCGTCTCCGCCGTATCCGCCGTATCCGCAAGCGACAGGCGCACAAGCATTTCATAGCGACTCTCGCTGCCGCTGCTTTGACAGCTAAGCCGAAACTCTGCCTGTACAGGCTGCATCTTCTCCTCTGCGTTTGTAAGACTGAGCTTTGCGTTTCTGGAGAAAACATGTTCACTCGGCGTATCGTTGTGCTGACAAACCGCACGCGATGCCGCAAGCAAGGTGTCCTGCAGGACACTTTCCGGTGTACTTTCTTTCTCCTCTTCTGGTCGCGTGATGTTAGGATTATCCTTGCATGTATAGGTCGTAAGCGTATAGGTATAGCTTTGCTTCGCAAATGCCTGCACAAGCAGATCTGCCGCAGAGGAAACCGTCAGATAAGCCTGCTGTGCGGCGCGGTTGTCCCGCACTTGATGTGCCGCCGATGTCGCGCTCACAAGGATGACCACGCTGACCACCGTCACCACCAGAAGCAGGAATAACGCCATCAGCATGGATGCGCCGCTTTGACTTTGTACCTTATGTTTGAAATTTTCCATTCTGATGGACCTCCTTCCTCTGTGTTTATGTGCCGTCCGGCTCTGTACCCGCAGTGTTGCCGCTCTCCGGCGGTTTCGCGGGTCCTGTGCCGCTCTCCGGCGGCGCAGGCGGCTCCGGCGGCGCAGGCGCTTCGGTGACATTGATCAAAACGACCGTACGCTCTGAAACTACCAGCTTCTCCGTCCCAAGCGTTATCCGATACTTTGCTGTGATGCTCATGCGCGTATCGCCCGCCTTGTTGCCCTTGACCTTTACCTTCCAGACTTTCTCAGTCGCATCGTAATGCAGGTCATCCGCCTGTGCAAGATTCATGTCATCCACTTCGATCTCCGGCTCGATGCCCGCAGTGAGGTCTTTCCCGCTGGCGGAGGTCGCCTGCAAGGTGACCTCCTGTTCATCGCCGACCGACAGGTCGATCTCGGCAGGCTTCGCAAGCAGGGAAATTTTTGCGGTAAGGTTCAGCAGGACATCTGCGAATGCACCGGTATTTCCCATCGTTGCTCTGAGAATTATGCTGCCTGTCCGCAGCGCGTGCAGGGTCACCACATAGGCCTCTGCGTTTTCCTGCCATTCTGAGGAACTTACTTTCAAAATAGAAGCGTCCGGCGCAGTTGCCTGCCCGTCCTCGTCAATGAAGCTGTAGACAGGTTCCTGTGTGTCTGTCGTCTTTGTACGCTTGAGCTGCAGCGTAAACGCTGCGGTTTTCGTAGCAGCATCATAGGCGTCCAGCAAATCCAGACTCTGCATCGCGCCAATCCAGTACAAATCGCCCTTGACCCATCTGCCGTAATGTACGCAGACTGGCTGCCCCAGCGTATCTGTCTGCGTCAGCACCGTCGGGAACGGATAGTTCTTGCCCTCGAGTGCGGTATCACTGCCCGCATAGCTGTACTTGCCGTCGATGCTCGCACCGTTCTCTGTGGTGGTCACAAAGCTGAACGCAGCACCCTTGGCATTCAGCCAAGCCTTGACACCGTTATCGCCTTGGTCGCTGAGCTGCTGATACGTCACATACGGGGATGTTCCGCCATTGTCCAGCCAAATATTTCTACCTTGGTTTACGTCGATATCCCACTTGTTCAGGGGTCTCGTGCCGTTCCAGTAGTCTGCCTCCCGCTTGTTTTTGTAGTCATCGGTACTGCGCACGCTCTCTTCATAGGCATAGCAGTTTTGGATGCGGATTGATGGGTTCTTGACCGCCCGAAATTCGGTTTGCTGCATTTCAGCGTTGGACGCGATGGCATGCGAGCTTTGGATCTGATGGTCATCGGAGGCAGGCAGCTCGACATAGGTATAGGAATTTTTCACCCAGACATCGCCGTCAGTCGGACCGACCAAATTTGCCATGCCGGTGGTGATCATCACAATGCCGCCGGAAATACCGCCGACCCACACACTGGTGTTGTAGCGAAAATTAATACCGTTATTCATCGTGCTGCGGATACTGCCGCCGCAGTACGCGCCGTCGACCGTCGCCCGCAGGTTGCCGACCAGACCGCCGACACGGATGTTTTGATAGCCTGCATTATAAGTCGCATTCACAACGATATCATTGACCGCCGTACATTTGGACAGATCCATATTGCTCGCGCCCGCCAGACCGCCGACAGAACCGCCGCCCCAGCCGTGTTGGCTTCTGGAAACCAGAATTTTGTAACCGGAGACCGTACAATTCTCAATTTGTGCAGCATTGTTATTGCCTCTTGCAGCAAAGCCGACCAGGCCACCGACGCAGTACCAGCGATCACTTTCGGCGGTAATCTCGATGACATTTTCCCGCTCGGAATACAGCACGATATTTTGCAGCCGCGCGCCGGCTGTGACGCCGAACAGACCGACCATGTTTACACCTGCGTGAATTTCCAGATTTTTGACCGCATAGGTGCGTCCGTCATAAGAACCGCCGAAATACGCGATATAGATCTGTCCATTTGGATTATCCCTAGCTGTGTAGAACATACTGCCGATCGGATGGAAAGGCTTCCCGTCTTTCTTGCCTTCGTAGTCCAAATCGTGGCTCTGCTCCCAATAATAGTTATAGCCTTTCGTGCTCTGGTTATTCCCGCTGACATAGACGAGATACGGGAAATACGCATTCTGCTCGTCTCCGCGCCAACCATACCAGCTTGACGTTGCCGATACCGCCGTATGCGTATTGTGATTTTTTGCATTCCAGTTGATATATTGCAGCTGCATCGCAGAGCGAATCTGATACGGATTTTCTTTGCTTCCCGGCGGCTGGGTCTGCTTGCCGAAAGGCGCATCGTCTTTCGGTTTTTGTAATCCCTCGTCCGTCACACAGCCGTCATAGCTGAACGCATTCGCAAAGAACGGTGAAAGCGTGAACTGATGCACCGCGTCATCCATACTTAGCGTCCACGTTCCGTTTGCCTTGTTTGCCTGTAAATACAGATGGCTGTCTCCGGTTGTTCCGGTTGTGTACAGCAGGAAGGTGTAGCCGTTGATTTGCGCGGCAAGTGCCTTGGACGCTGTTTTATCGACTGCACCCGGATCTGCAAAGGCTGTTTCCATCTTCAGTGTCGCTGTGGTGCCGTTTTTGTAATAATAGCCGTAGCCGAATGCCTTGACGATGCCGCCGTCATCATGTGCGCTGCACAAAGAGCTGCCGGAAACACCGGCGTCGCCTTGAATGCCGATATAGCGGAAATGATAGCCTGCGTTCGAGCCGCCGACCTCATGCTCCCAGTACAGCATGCCCATCGTGCCAAGCTGCGCCTCCGTCACCCAGTTACCGTAATGAACCAGCTTGTTATGCCGCCGCACGACTGCCGGATACGGGTACTTTGCAGCGTCATCCGCATCTGTTTTTTGATGATATGCGGCATGCTCCGCTCTGGCAAAGCGGCTGCCGGGGATCAATGCCTGCAGCTTCTCTCCCGTCACCGCTTCCACGCGGCTGTCCCCGCTGTCCGTATGATATGCCCTTAATTTTTCGATGTAAAAATAGCTGCCGCCGTTCAAATAGTAGCAGTGCTTGACCGTGCCGCCGACCGGGGCGAAGCCGCAGCCCTTGGCAGAACCGGCAGTCACAACTGCAGCTGTGCAATACGCCGTATTGACAGAGCCGAGATTTTCTCCTGCAAAGCCTGCCGTACTGACGCTGCCCTGTCTGGATTCCATGACCTCGATGTCCGCGACCGCATAGCAGGAGGAAATCCCGCCGTTGTTCTGTCCGACGAAACCGCCAAGCTTGACGTTCGCATAGGTTGCGGACAGCCTGATACGCGGTGTCTCCGCCGCACATTCTCGAATCGTGCCGTAATTGCTGCCCACAAGCCCGCCGACACAGGTGGTACTGTTGCGGTAAGTATAAAGCGTGAGCGTGTAGCCCGCAGCCGCACAGTTGCGGATCGTCCTGGAATTTCTGCCTGCCAGCACACCGCCGTAAGCGACCGCGCGGCTGCCCTCGATATTGCTGCCGAAGCCGATATAGCTGTCCTGCCCTCCGGTATATTCGGAGACGATTGCAATATTTCGCAGGATGCCCCGGTTATCCCCGAACATCCCCGTATCATAGGAGCCTTTGCGCTTGTTTACAAAGGAAATCCCGCTGATCGTACAGCCGCTGCCATCGTAGGTCGCGTGAAACGCGTAGGTTGTGCCCTCTCCGATCGGTTCCTGCTCGCTGACGCTGTTAGCGTTGGTGTAGGACTCCCAAGTATAATCTGCATAATCGATGTCCAGACCCTGCCTGTAGACGCTGCTCTTGGTCTTTTCCGCATATTCTTTATAATACAGGCTCAAAGCGTGCATCTGGCGCGCAGTTCTGATCCGGACGAGCGCTGCCGCCTGACTCGGTTTTTCGGTCGTCATGGTGCAGGCAAAATGTGGATTATAGTAGTAGGTCGCACTGTCTATCACCAATGGCTGATAGAAATCCGCAGGCGCATAGGTCGTATTGACGATTTCTTTGGCAAACGGGAGCAAATAATAGGTTTCTTCCCCTAAGGTCAGCTCCACCGCTGTCTCAGGCTGCAAGGTTACGCTTTCCTCGGCTTTGCCGTTTTTTTGACAATATTGCACCTTAACCGCTTTATCAGGCTTCGCGCGGTAAATGATGCCGTAACCGTCCCCGACTGCCGTTCCCTCCTTGTGCAGCGTATCCAGATTCGCACCGAAGATGCCGTAGCTCTTGTCTGCATTGTCTGCATAGACCTCGTAATATACCGGCGTTTCGTCTTGAAAATCCGCCGCCCAGTCACCGTAATGTGCCAGTTTTGCGAGTTTCGGGAAGGAATAGTCCGTCAAGCCTTGATTCATCAAATTGTATGCGAACGTATGGTCACCGCCCGTCGTTGCGCTGAAAGCCGTACCTAAGTTTTTTACAAAGGCATCCCGCTTGCTGAGTTTTTCGTAGCTGACCGCTTGCCCCACATCGCCCGATGCGCCGCCGTCTGCGATGTAGTACAGATTGTTTGCATCGTCGCAGGCAGACACTGCAGCATAAGCCTTGGCATCCGCCGCGTTGTCATATTTGATGACCGCATAGGCGTTTTTTATGTGCGCAGCCGTCTGCGGCAGGAAGCCTGCCGCGGTCTTTTGCGCATAGATATAGCCCGCCGCATAGCAGTTCTTAAAGCTACTGTTACCCGCCGCCGCGCCGCCGATCAAGCCGCCGACCTTCTGTCCGTAGAGGTAGCAGTCCGCGTAGGAGCCGCTGATTTCAATGGTATCGTGCGCATAGCCGACTAGACCGCCGACCGTTTCGCTTGTTTGCTGTCCGATGACGGTTGCGGCAAAGCTGTCGCTGATTTTCAGCCCACACGCCGCATAGCCGACCAGACCGCCGACATACCGACTGCCTTTGATCCGCACATCCTTTTCGGTTTTGTCTGTCAAATCGCCTTCTGCCTCGCTCAGATAAACCCTGCAGCCCTGCACCGCTGGGGTGTCGCTTTTGCTGCTAATTGTCGCTGCCAAAGCCCCGGCGCGTTCCCCGCCGGTGATCGCAGCGCCGGAGAGCGTGATATCGCACAGACTGTCGCCGTAAAAGGTGTCGAACATGCCTTTGTCTGTCTGCAATCCGTAGATCACACAGCGCACCTGCTCTCCCGCTGCCGCGCCGCTGCCGGAAAGCTGATAGCTGCCAGTATAGTGCATCAGCGACGGGTTATTGATTGGCTCGTAGGTATTCGCACCATACAGAGAATACCAGTCCTCATTATTGTCCGCATCGTCCTCAAAATGCAGATGGCTGCGCTGTACTGCCTTTGTGATCTTCAGTTTCCCATCGTTATCGTTAATCCCGGATGCCATATCCAGATTCTGCAGATGGCGACCGTAGGTGATCTCCGCCGTTTCGCTCTGTACAGACGCAAAGAGACTGTTGGTGACCGCCTCGGTGCTGCCCTCGTCGATCATATCGTTGGCGCTGATGGCGCGAAAACGAATGGTGAGGTCACTGCCCGGCACCAGCTCCGGATACGCCTCATGAAACCGCTTGCCCGTAGTCAGTTTATCCAGCGTCAAATCATAGACCCATCGTTTATTTGCGATAACCTGTGATTCCCGTCCTGCAGTCCGGGTCACAGAATTGCCAAAGGTATCCGAAACAGTGATTTCAAAGGTTAAGTTCCCGCCGTCCGGCGCATAGCAGCTCAAAATCGCGTGCAGACACTCCTCATTGAGTACGCGAATCTCCGGCTCCAAGGTAGCTGTATCCAGCGTGACTGCCGCATCGCCGCCGTAGTAGCCGACCGCAGCGCCTGCTTTGAGACGCATCTTTTTGATACGCAGACTGTTAAAAGCCTCCGGCTGATAGTTCATGCTGCTTTCGCTGTAAAAGACTGCGTACACGCTGCCGCTGGCAGGATCAAATTCAATGACCCAGTTGGCATCGCGCAGCGCTTTGTCGATGCGGCTGGTCGGCATCAGCGCCTGTGCGGCGCTGTTCTCCGCCCCAAGCAGCGCCGCACTGACATAGTACAGCGCACCATCCCGATTGCTTTCGGAATCAATCGGCGTGATGACCAAAGACTGGATATCGTCATGTTTTTTCGGATCATACAGATCGCTCCTGCCGCTGGCTGCCAGCTCGGTCAGCCGGTTCTGCGCGACCATGTAGATGGTCTCCGCCTTGCTGTCCAGCTCCTTTTGGCGCAGCTCTTTCTGCATCTGCACAAGCCCGACAGCCGTCACGCCAAAAAGCACAGCGAGAATCGCAACGACCAGCAGGATCTCCGTCATGGTAAATCCCGCCGTCCTGCGATTCTCTCTTGATTTCCGGTTGTTGCTGAAACGCTGTTTACTCATAGGTATGCCTTCCTTTGTCACTTGTCACTGCCGGACAGCCTCAAAAAAAGTGATGCTCAAATAGGTATGGACGCTCCGTTTATCTGTCGTCCGGGCTTCTTGTATCGTCATATCTTCGATCTGCATCGCATAGCCTGTCGTACAGAGCTTGTCAATCACACGCCTTGCTTTCTGATAATTTGCGGTTTCAAACTCGATCCGCACAGGTCTTGCGGCGATATTGCCCTCAAAGGTGATCTCATCAAAATCCATCGCGTACTCGATCGTGCTGTCCATGATCTGATACAGCTGCGGCAGCAGCACCGCACTGTTGTCATAATCCGGAATCGTGCGTTCGATGCCCGCAGCCTTCGCCTGTGCGATTTCTGTTTCCATCTGTTTCATGCGCACCGCCTGCAGCTGTGCGGTTTCCATCTGCATCTGCTCCTCCTGCGTGAGGCTGCGATAGCTCTCGATCTGATTGTTAATCGGCTCCAGCAGGAGCTTATAGTAGCCCACCGCGATCAGCAGGACCGCGAAGATCAGTAGAAGGACTTTTTCTCGTTTGGTAAACTCTCTGTTCATGCCTTTGCCTCCTCCGTCTGCAGATAAATGGTATCCGTAAAGTTCAGCACAGATGCCGCACGTTCCTCCTCGGTCTGCGCGAGCTTGAGCTGGACGTCACGCACGATGCTGCGCTGTTTCAGCTTTGCGTTCATTTCCGATATCTGCTTGAGATTCATCCCGCTCATGTTGACGACCGCTGTATTTTCGTGCAGGCTGATGGAGACGAGCGTGCCCTTAGTCAGCATCGTTTCTTCGATCAAATCCAAAACAGCCTGTCGGTCAACGATCACCACCGCATCCTCTGCATCGCCGGAGACGAAATTCATCGCATGCGCCCGGTATGCCAGCAGCACCTCCTCGTAGTCTGCAACGCGCTCCTGCAGCGTCAGATTTTGCTGATGAACGGTCTGGTAGGCGCTTTCTGCCCGATCCAGCCGCGCAAGCTGATCATATACACCGACCTTGACCACGAAAGCGACCAGCAGGGCGATCAGACAGACGCCGATGCCGAGGGTTCTTCCGGTATGCTGCGGCAGACCGCAGGTCATCATATTGATGCTTGTCTTGGTCGGATATTTGACGGGCTTGGCTTTGTGCTTGCCGACCGCCTTTGTTTTTGCTGTCTTATCCATATTGTTATCCTCGTCTTACTTCTCTCCGATTGCCAGTCCGTAGCCCTGCAGGAAGTGGTAGGCGTCCTCCGGCTGCTGCAGCGGCGGCATCAGCGCCGCAGCCGGATGCACCTGCATGTGTGTGGCTTCTTCGATTGCGCGCGTCAACGGCGCGATACAGGCGCCGCCGCCGCAAAGGTAGATATCCTCCAGCTGTGCGTTTCGATTGTTGTAATTAAAGAAATTTACATCTTTTGCCATCTCGACCGCCAGACTGCTGTATAAGCGCTGTGCATCGTCGCTTTCCAGCACCTGATGATAGTTGCTTTCCTTGTAAGTATGCGCCATGTGTACGTCGACCTCCTGCACCGCTGCGATGATCTCGTCCAGCGCCCGCATACCGATGTCAACATTGCGCACTGTCGCATATTCCCGCTGATGGAAAAGATGCAAGCGCGTACCGCTGTGTCCGATATCCGCGATACAGCAGTCCTGCCCGATCGCCGGGTCCAGACGCCGGATCAGATTCGTATAGGCGCACTCCTGCGGAACGGCAAGCTTCAGCTTGAAGCCCGCACGTTTGAACATGCTGCGATATGCCTCGATGATTTCCTTGTGTACCGCACAGGCGAGCAGACGCAGCTCGTGCGGCTGACCCGCTTCGTCCGGAAGCATCTCCAGCACCGCGTAGTCAAAAAGATAATTGCGTTTTTCTTCGGTGAGATAGTCCTTGAACTCAAACGGCAGGTTAAACAGCAGCTGCTGCTCCGTCATCACCGGTACCGTAATCGTGCGGACAAAAATCGTGCTTGCCGGCAGGATCACCGCCGCCTCTGCCTTTGGCAGATGATGCGCTTTTGCCTGTGTACGGATAAAATCCGCCATCGCGTCCATCGAGAGGATGCTGCCGTTCTCAACCATATGGTCCGGCAGCTCTGCCGTTACTGCATTTTTGATTTCTGTGCCCGCTACGAGCACCATCTTGACCGAGGACTCCCCGATATCAAAGCCGATACGCTGTTTTCCCAAAATGTTTTGCCTTTTTCCTTTCTGCACGCGCTGTGCAAGCTTTGTGCTAAGCCAATAAACCGAGATACCACGCCGCAAGCTCGTTGCCAAACAGCAGGGCAAGCCATGCGCCGATGGCGATGGACGGTCCCCAAGGGAAGGTCTTTTCCTCTTTGCCGACTGTCGCCGCCAGCCCCCAGAAAATGCCGATGAGACAGGAGAGCAGCAGGCAGACGATGTTCGCCGCCAGCCCCAAGAACGTGCCGGTCATAAACAAAAGCTTGATATCGCCGCCGCCCATCGCCTCCACGCCCTTGATTTTTTCAAAGAGCAGTACAAGGACCAAGATCGTGCCCGCCACCACAAAAGCGCCGAGCAGGGCATCCCGCAGCGCGGCAAGCGGCTCCTGCGCAAAAAGCAGGCTCCCCATAGAAACGACAATACCGGCCACGATAAATCGGTCCGGAATGATATGCCCCTCCAAATCCGCAAACGCGCTTGCAAGCAGCAGACTCGCAAAAATGGCATACTTGAGTGCTTGGAGGGAAATATGAAATTTGAAGAAGATGCTGACAAATACGAGCATCGAGACCAGCTCAGCCAGCAGATGTACCCGGGAAAGCTTCGCGCCGCAGTATCGGCATCGACCCCGGTGCACGACATAGCTGACGATCGGAATCAGGTCGCCCGCGCCCAGCACATGCCCGCACGCATCGCAGTGCGATCTGCCGCGCAGAACGGACTCGCCGTGTACGAGACGCCACGCCATGCAGTTCAAAAAGCTGCCCATACACGCGCCCAGTATTGCGGTCAACGCCGCACAGTAAGCCGTCAGAAACGGATCATCGAGATACAGCATGCCCTCTCCTTTTTATGGTTTGGGGTGAGACCGCAACCCATCGGTCTCACCCGCAATCCAGTGGATAAAGTAATAGAAGATGTTTGCGAAGTTAGTTACCGCCGGTGATTCTTATGTCGTTGCAAGATCTTTGACGGACCAAGTGAAAATTTTCTGTTTCGTAGTATCAGTTTCTTTTTTATGGTTTGGGGTGAGACCACAACCCATCAGTCTCACCCGCAATCCAGTGGATAAAATAAAAGATGTTTGCGAAGTTAGTTGCCGCCCTATGCGCGATCGGCTTATGGCGTAGTTGTATCAGTTAGAGACCAAGTGAATTTGGTTGAATTGTCTACACTGTTTTTCAGTTCCTTTGCAGTGTATGTAATTTGGGTAGCAGTTACAGTAAGATGCTTATCGTCAGAAAAATTCAAAGTTCCTATTTTAGCTTTAATATTATCCTCTGTCGGTGCTGTTCCATCCATCATATAGTCCAGCATAATTTCCGCATACGCTGCCCGGATGTTCGCCACGTCTGCCGCCTCCTTTGATTTGGTCAGTGCGCTGTTAAAGGTCGGGATCGCGATCGCCACCAGTACTGCGATGATGGCAACGACAATCAGCATTTCCATGATCGTAAAGCCTTTTTGGTTTCTTTTTTTCATTTTCGTTTCTCCTTATTCTTTCTTGCTCTCATGCTGAGAGCCATCTATACGCGAAGCCTTTCCCGCCGGGGCAAGACTTGGACGGAACGGATGACTATGCTTGCCGCGCGGCTACATCGCACCGTACATACCGAACATCGGCAGATACACGCCCAGCAGCAGAATGACTGCCACGATTGCGAGCACGATGGTAATGATCGGCTCCAATGCCGAAAGTAATCGCTGGGAGCGTAGGTCGACCTCGTTGCTGAAGTAGTCTCCGACGATCTCCAGCGTCTCCTCCATCGAACCGGAACGCTCGCCGACGCCGGTCATCTCGGTCAGCAGTTTTGAAAAATACGGAATCTCCCCCATACATTCTACCATACTCCTGCCCTGCTCTACGCCCTCCTTGACCTTGCGCACCGCAAGCCCGAACACGTAATTCGTCGCGATCGAAGATGTGATATCCAGCGCTCGCGTGATCGGCAGACCCGATGCGAGCATCGTCGACATCGTGCTCGCAAACTGCGATGCCGCGTTCAGCGCGTTGAGTCTCCTGAGCGGCGCTTTGGTCAGCTTGTAGCGCCCGATGGCAAGCTTGCCCTGCTCGGTGCGCGAAGCATAGAGATAGCCGCCGCAGGCTGCAAAGAGTAGAATCGCCAGCAGCCACCAGTAGCCGGTCAGCGCCCGGCTGAACGCGATCATCGCCTTGGTGATGGCAGGCAGCTCGATGTTCAGCTCCTCAAAGGTGTCGATGAACATCGGCACCGCGACCACCATGATGACGATAAACACGATGATTGCCGTCGCAATGACGATCGCAGGATAGGTCATGGTGCTGATGAGCTTTTGCTTGAGCTTTGCGGATTTATCGTAATACTTGTGCAGCCGTTTGAAACAGATCTCCAGTGCGCCGGACTGTTCGCCCGCCCGCACCGTCTCGATAAAGGTGCGCGGCAGATGCGGCGCGTTTTTTTCAAACGCCGCAGCCATGCTGTAGCCGCCGTCGACGTCCTCTGCCACACGCTTGAGCATCTTCGTGGTCGCCTTGTCCTTGGACTGTGCCGCGATCATTTCCAGACAGCGGACGATGGGCAGACCCGACGCCAGAATGATGGAAAACTGCGAGCACAGCATCGCCAGCTCCTTCTCCTTGATGCGCAGCCGTTTCTCCGCGCCGCGCTCGCCGTCGGTATCCTGCACTTCCTCGATACTCGTGACCAGATTGTACGATTCTCTGAGTTTGGATACCGCTTCAAATTCATCATAGGACTTGATGATCCCGGAAGTCTTGACGCCATCCGCCGAAATGCACTTGTATCTGAAAGTTTTCAACCTCGTTCACCTGTTTCCTTTTGCTTCCGTTTGTTTTCTGTGTATATGCGCGCTTGCCCTGATGCAGGCAAGAAAAAAGACGCAGTAAGCTATGTGAAGTGCATGGTGCAACTGGCTGCCATCTGATCTGTGGAAGGGAAGGCCCTATAGCTTTGCGTCACTGTCTTTCGACAACTTTGCTAAAAGATTCAATTGTTTTTCAGTTGACAGTATACGACGTCTTTCGTCAAATGTCAAGCTTTTTTTGCATTTTTAGCATGGCCTTTATCTCACAGGGTTTCGGTTTTGTTCTCCGCGTGCATGCGCAGCAGCAGTCTGCATGCTGATTTTCCCTGCGCGTGCCAACTCTGTCAAGGCGTGATCCATCAGGATACTACCTTCCCGGCTGTTCATGGTGATAAAGCTCTCCATCTGCGGCGTCTTGCCCTCGCGGATCAAATTGCGGATCGCCGCGTTGACGACCATCACCTCACAAGCCGCGATCCTGCCGCCGCCCTGCCGCTCTACAAGCTGCTGCGACATCACGACCCGCAGCGTCGCCGCCAGCTGGGTACGAATCTGCCGCTGCCTGCCGTCCGGGAACACGCTGACGATACGATCCACCGCGTCTGCCGCCGAATTGGTGTGCAGCGTCGCAAAGACCAGATGCCCGGTCTCTGCCGCCGTCAAAGCAGCCTCAATGGTCGTCAGATCCCGCATTTCGCCGATCAGAATCACGTCCGGGTCCTCACGCAGAATCGCACGCAGACCGTCCGCATAGGACGCGGTATCCTTGCCGATTTCCCGCTGGTTGATGAGGCATTGGTCAGACGTATAGATGTATTCGATCGGGTCCTCCAGCGTGATGATATGCCTGCATGCCGTATGGTTGATCCGGTTGAGCACCGCCGCCAGCGTGGTGGACTTACCGGAGCCCGTTTCGCCTGTGATCAGCACCAGTCCGGACGGATAGGTCGGTAGCTGCAGCGCGATCGGCGGCAAATCCAGATCCTCGATCTCCGGAATCACATCATTGAGCAGTCGGATCGCAAAGGAAAGTGCGCCCCCTGCATGAAAAATATTGGCTCTGACTCTGACGCCGCAGTCCGCGGTCAGCGCAAGATCCAGCTCGCCGCTTTCACGAATCGTTTCAAATTGCGCGCCTGCAAGCTCTTGTGCCAGCACCTCGCAGTCCTGCGGGGTAGGTACGGTATCGGACAGGGTCTGCATTTTGCCATCGAGTCTGCATTTGATCGGCAGCCCGCAGACGATGTGCAGATCGGACGCGCCTTTCTGCTGTGCCTGTAAGATAAAATCGTTGATATGCAGCATACTAATTTCCCTCCACGGTAGAATTCATCGCCTTGATTGCCTCGTCCGCGCCCGTCACGCCTGCCAGCACCAGCTTGCGGCATGCCGCCTGCATGGTCACGAAGCCGTCTGTCAGCGCGGTTTCCTTGATGTGCGCGGCGTTCTCGCCCTCCGATATCATCTTGCGGAGTTTCTGGTCAAGCATCAGGATTTCAAAGACCGCCTGTCTGCCGCTGTATCCGGTATGATGACATTCCGGACAACCCTCGCCGCGATAGAACACCGCTTCGCTGTCTGCCTGCATGCCCAAAAGCTGCTGTTCCTCTGCGGTCGGCGTGTACGCCTTGCGGCAATGCGGACAGATCTTCCTGACCAGTCTCTGGGAAATCACGCCTTTGAGTGCGCCCGCAATCATATAGGGCTCCACGCCGATGTCTGCAAGTCGGTCGACCGCAGCCGGCGCATCGTTGGTATGCAGTGTCGAAACGACCAGATGTCCGGTGATCGCCGCGCGGAGTGCGATCTGCGCGGTCTCCGCGTCGCGGATCTCACCAACGCCGATGATGTCCGGGTCCTGCCGGAGGATCGCGGTCAGACCGCTCGCAAAGGTCATGCCCGCCTTTTCGTTGATCTGACACTGGTTGACGCCGTCGATATCGTATTCCACCGGGTCCTCCAGCGTAACCAGATTGACTTCTTCCCGCGCCAACTCCGTCAGTATCGCACACATGGTGGTCGACTTACCGGAGCCGGTCGGTCCGACCAGCAGAATGATCCCGTTGCTGTTCTGCAGCAGCGCCTCGTATTTCTTTTCGTCCTCCGCACCGAGTCCGATGGACGCGCGCGAGACCATCTTTGAGGATTTGTCCAAAAGTCGGATCACGACCTTTTCGCCGTAGGTTGTCGGCATAACCGACATACGCAGATCCAGATTGTGTCCCTTGACGGTCAGCATCGCATGCCCGTCCTGCGGGATTTGATGCTCGGAGATATTCATGCCGCCCATAACCTTGAGACGGGAAATAACGGTGTTCTGCAGATCCGACGGTACGGTCAGCACCTTGTGCAGCAGTCCGTCGATACGCATACGCACTGCCATTTCGTCCTTTTGCGGTTCCAGATGAATGTCGCTCGCCTGTTCGACAAAGGCGCGCTCAATGATGGAATTGACGAAACGAATCGCCGGCGCCGCATTGGCATCGGCATCCGCGCTCTGCCGCAGCTGCGCCGGAATGATGTCGCTGTCACTCTTGCCCATCTCACGCTTCATATCCTCGATTGCTCTGGCTGTCCCCTCACTGCCGTACAGCGTTTCAATGACCTGCTCGGTCGCCTTTTTGGTCGCGATCATCGGCACGACTTTTTTGCGCGAAATCGCCTTGACCTCTTCCTGCGCGATGAAATCCAGCGGATCGCTCATCGCGATATAGAGCGTATCTCCGACCAGCTTGACCGGAACGATGCAGTGCTTCTTCGCGATATTGCGCGGCACGAACCGCGCCAGCTCCACCGGAACCGTAATCGTACTCAGGTCTATAAAATCAATCCCCAGCTGCATCTGCAGTGCGTCGATGAGTTCTTCGTTTGTGATCATCTTGCTTTCCAGCAAAATATCACCCAATCTGCTTTTGGTTTCTTTTTGTATGGTGAGTGCCTCTTTGAGCTGCTCCTCTTTGAGCACCCCGGCATCTATCAAAAGTTCGCCCAGCCTGATGTGCGCCATCGTTTTTCCTCCATTCAAAGTAGCTGATCAATTTCTTCCAGTACATGCGTCAGCAGCTGCTGCGCCCGCGGGCTGCAGTGCGCTATTTCCCGCTGCGCTTCCTCACTCAGCTGCCTCAGCTTGGCACGTGCCTGTTTCTGCGCGGTGATGTCACGCGCAACGCCCAGCAGGACGCTGCCGCTGACACCCTCCAGGGTGAAAGGCGAATTGCGCATCTGCACCCAAAAGACACTGCCGTCCCGTTTCAGGCAGCGATATTCGCAGGTTGCTGTCTTGCGCTGCGCCAGTACTTCCATGAGATGTGCTTTGACCATTGCGCGGGCATCCGGGTGGATCACATCGTTGATGGAATCCACCTCCTGCCGGAATTGCTCCTGCGTGTAGCCGTACATCTTGTAAAAGGCCTCATTGATGAACAGCATCTCTATAATTTCCTTATCGTGGAACACGATTGCGATCACGCCATCCTGAATATTCTGCAGGATCGCCTGCATCTGCCTCGTCAGATTCTGCTCGGTCTGCTGCGCCATACGCTGCTGCGTGTGATTGGTAATCACTGCATAGAGCAGATAGCGCTCATCTGCCTTTGCGATCACACGCATACGCAGCTGCAGATACTCGGTCCTGCCCGCTGCGGAGACCTCAATATCGCAGCTTTCCTCCCGGCGGTTTTGGATCGCACGTTCCACCGTTTCAAAGAATCGTGCGCGCTCCTGCGGTGCAAGATAGTTGCAGATGCCGCATCTGCCAAGCGGCGTTCCCTCCGGGATAATGCCCCTGAACTGACTGCGGTATTGGTCATTGACCCGCAGCACATCGGTTTCGCCGTTGGCATACTCAAAGACATAAGCGCCGCCGACATAGCTGTTGAACACCAGCGTATCGATGGACTTCGGATTCCAGAACTCCATATTATCAAAGTGTTCTACAAACTTGACATCGTTTCGCACAGCTTCGGTTCGTTCGCTGTCCAGACGCTGTTCATAATCTGCGATTGGCATCGGTTTTGCATAATAATAGCCCTGAATATCGTAGCAGCCGATGGACACCAGATAATCCGCCTGATATTTGTGTTCCACCCCTTCCGCAATGACACCCATATTCAGCCACCTTGCCATGTGCACGACAGACTCGATGATGTTGCCCGCACGCTCTTCGTTTTCGCTGTTTTCAAAGAAACGCATGTCTAGCTTCAAAATCGCCGCAGGCACGTCCTTCAAGGTATTCAGGGAGGAATAGCCGCTGCCGAAATCATCAATCTCTACCGTAAAGCCAAGGCGGACCAGCTCTCTGACCCGTTCCAGAATTTCGTTCTGTGTACCGGAAAATGCCGTTTCTGTGATTTCCAGACGCAGGAGGTCGATCGGGATCTCATATTGCTGCAAGAGACCGCACAGCTTCTCGACCACATCCGCATGCTGCAGATCGCACCGCGAAACGTTCACCGAAAGCGGCAGCATGGTGCGGCCTTCATTCCGCCACCGCTGCAGCAGCATACAGGCACGCTCCCAGACATAGCGATCCATCGGATAGATAAAGCCGTTCTGTTCAAAAATTTCGATAAAATCTGCCGGAGAGATATACTGCCCGTCCTTATTCCAGCGCACCAGCACCTCGCCGCCGATGAGCGCACCGGTCGCATGATTATATTGCGGCTGAATCCAAAGTTCAAATTGCTCCTTTTCGAGTGCATCGTCCATATCAAAGACGATCTGCTGCCTGCGCAGCAGTCTGCTCCGCAGTTCCTCACTGTAAAAGGCGACTTTCTTTTCGTAGCTGCCCCGCACAGACTCCGCCGCGACACGTGCGCGGTAGTAAATGGTAGTGATATCCTCTTGTCTGTCCGCAACGATGTAATTACCAATCCGGATACCGATCTTCTTCTCCATGCATGGCGGGTTGATCGCTTTGTCATAGAATTCCTTGAGCACCGGCTGTCCCACGCAGCTCTGCGGATACAGTATCACAAACTGATCTGCGATGATATGCCCGCAAATCCCGCCGACCTGCTCTGCGCACGCCGCAAGGCATGTCGTGATATGCGTCAGCAGCATATCGCTGGTCTCGCTGCCATACTGCTCATGGATCAGTGTAAAGTTATTGACATTGATGAACGAAAAAATGTAATATCCGTCCTCGTGTGTGCGGATCAGCTCCTTTGCCTGCTTGAAAAAAATCTCCTGTTCTAAATGCAGCATACGATTCCCTGTCATCCTTTCTACTGAGGGAAATCCGGGAAGATCTCACGATACGGTCTTTCGGGCTTTGTAGGCGCTCTTGTCCGTATACATATCCGCATCAGCCTCCTTGAGCAATCGCTCAAATTCCGCTTCGTCATTACAGATGCCCTCTGCGCAGCCGATGCTGACTGTCATATACATGCGATCTTCTTTTTTGATTTCCTCTTCAAATCTATTTTTGAGTTGTGCGTTTAACTGTGCCGCGCTCTCGCTGCTGTCGCGCAGCAGCATCAAAAACTCATCCCCGCCATAGCGGATGATGGTGTCCGACCGGCGAACGCAGTGGCGCATCACGCCAACGGCGGCTTCCAGCATCTTATCGCCCGCCTGATGCCCATACGTTTCGTTGCATGCCTTGAAGCCGTCCATGTCCAGGACGGCAACACCAGCTTCCATGCTGCGATTTTTCAGGGCATCCTCATAATAGCGGCGATTATACAGCCCGGTCAGCGCGTCGCGGTAGAGCTTTTCGCCCATGCTGCCGGTCTGGGTGAGCATCTGTCGGCGCTGCACCACGGCTTCGGGGGTATCCTGCTGCAAGTTCTGTACGAGCTCCAGCACGCAGGGTTCGCCGTCCACCTCGATATAGCGGGCGAAGATTTGCTCTGCCCGCTGCGAGGTAACGTCGAGCGTAGTGAGCTGTCGCTTTTCGTGCAGAACGCGGCATTCAAGTTCGGTGCGCTTGGAATGCGCCTGCGGTGCGTGCAGAACGGCCTTTTCGTTCAGCAGCCGCACGCTGGAGAACGTCTGCCGGAAGCACGCCATTTGGACTTCCGCTTCTTTGCGCGTCATTTTGATTTGTGCTGTCATGGTTCTCCTTCTCCCGGTTATTCCTTCCGTCCTTCCATCCTACAAGGAGGCAATAAATGAAATTGCCCCGTAAGCACCTTCGGCGCGTTTCCTGCGGCCATTTCCCTGTTGCGTAAGGGAAACGGAATGCTTCAGCCCTTCCAGTACTTCCCGTCGAGTTCGCGGTACTGGATTGCCTCCGCAACGTGTGTCGTGCCGATGGTGTCCGCGCCGTCCATGTCGGCAATCGTCCGAGCGACCTTCACCACGCGGCCGTATGCGCGCATACTCATGCCCA
>ERZ773242.1466-NODE-1466-length-22516-cov-16.212858_pt1 | contig 22516 bp, 23 predicted proteins | sample MGYA00511077_ERZ773242 | MGnify/ENA primary metagenome ERZ773242 (study PRJEB29015, sample SAMEA2737754) | human gut metagenome | biome: human gut; feature: human-associated habitat; material: faeces | place: China | collected 2012 ... | reverse complement strand
GAGAAAAATCCGGGGCTCTCAGGCACATATGTTCACGGCGTTCATGTGATGCTGCCTCCTCGATGTGGACGTAGGCTTTCTTGTTCAGCTCGCTGATGGTGGCAGGCGAGACCTTGCTGCCCCACAGCGCCTCGGTGATGTCCTCCACCCGGCGCACGGAGACGCCCGCCAGGTACATCTCAATGAGCGCCTCCTCCACGCTGCTCTCCCGGCGGCGATACCGCTCGATGATGGCTGTCTCAAAGGACACGCCCTTGAGTCGGGGCATATGGAGCGTGACGTCGCCGGAAGTGGTAGTAAGGTTGCGGTCATAGTGGCCGCTGCGGTAGCCCTGACGGGCCTCGCTGCGCTCGTAGCGCGCCGCCTGCGTCAGGGACTCTGCCTCCTTCTCCAACAGCTCGTTCAGGGTTTCCTCCACACTGCCGCGAACCAATTCTTTGAGCTGTACAATTTTCTCGGACATAGTTTGCTGTCTCCTTTCTGAATGGTGTCTCGCAACTTCATTCTACCAGAGTCTGCAAACTATGTCTTCTCTTATTCCTTCTTTTTGCGCAACTTATTGTACCTTATCAGATATCACCGTCCTGCGGGAGAAGCTCTGCGGGACTTTTCAGCAGGCGGCAGTTAGAGTTGATTAACCGCTGCGACTTCTGCATTCTCGCAAATCTCGGCGGGCACTTGGACATGTTCTTTGCCGAGTCCCTTGGCTGCGGGCCGGCTGTGCTTTTGAAGTCCTCCCAAAGGGTAAATATCGAACACATGATACTCAGCGGGCCGGAGTATCTGGACTTCGGCGTGCTGAACAGGCTGATACTAAAAATCATGCCGCAGAAGCAGTACAAGACGGCGCGGGACAAGACCATGTTTAGTATTCGGCGCGGGCGTTATCGGCTGCAATCTTGCGCGTAACCTGTACCGCGCGGGAAAGGACGTTACCCTGTTCGCGCGCGGCGCTTGGGCGGAGGAGATACAGAAAGACGGTCTGCGGATAAAGGATAAATTTTCACCGCGTATGTCTGTCACCCGCCTCCCGGTGGTAACAGAGCTCAAGCCAGAGGATCAGTACGACGTTATCTTTGTCGTCATGCGCTATACGCAGGTCGGCGCGATCATGGATACTCTGCGGGCAAACGGGACGAAGAACATCGTCTTTGTCGGCAACGACGTGCGCGCCGAAGAGATCGCCGCCATGCTTCCTGAGAAGAATGTGCTCTTCGCCTTTGCGCTCTCCGCGGGACACCGTGAGCGTGACCACGTTGCGTCCATCGACCTCAGGAAGATTACCATCGGCCAGCTTTCAAGTGCGCCGTCGAACGAGCAGCTTATCGGGCAGATATTTGACGGGATGAAATTCAAGGTAGTCTACCAGCCGAACATGGGCGATTATCTTCTGTGCCACGCGGCGTTCGTTGTCCCCGTGGCCTTCGCGTGCTATAAGACCGGCGGCGACCTGAAAAAGATCAAGCACGACACGGCGTATCTGAATCGGCTGATAGACGCCAACATTGAGGGCTACCGCGCCATAAGAAGCGCCGGGCACGAGATACTCCCGGATGACGACAAGGAATTTGAGGGCGCGGCCTACCGCAAAACCTGCCTGCGCTTCTTCAAGCTCATGTGCGCGACGAGCCTCGGCAAGCTCTGCTCCGCCGACCACGCCATGAACGCGATCGGTGAGATGAGCGCGCTCAACCGCGATCTGAAAAAGTTCTTTGACGAACAGGAAGCCGCATACCCGGTATGGCAGGAGCTGGAAAAGGACACCGGAAGCTATCTGGAGCAGAGCTAACAAGGTAACAAACGACTCCCCTTCCCGCATAAAAGCGCGGTGCGGGGAGTCGTTTTTATTACTTACAGTGCCGACTGCGTGTCGTTCGGGTCGCCGTTGATGGCAAGGTCGTACTCATGGCTCCAGTCGAGGTCGCGGTACTCCGCGCCGCGGGGATCGTTCTTGATAAAGTCCGTGAGCATATCAAGCATCTCGACCGTCCACGTGTTCCTGTCTATCTGCGCGGGGGTGAACCTGTTGAGCGTTATCATCTCGAAGCCGAAGATGTCCTTGACCTGGGTCTTTGCACCGTTCTCCACGACCTCCATGACAAGGTGGGGCGGGATGAACAGCACGCCGCCGGAGCAGCCATAGACGATATCGCCGGGCAGGCAGATCGCCGCGTGCTCGCCGTCGCCAAGGCGGACGGGGCCGTTGAAGCTTATCATGGCAAAGTCACGTATCGGGGTCGGGTCGATGCCGCGGTAGTAGACCTGGACGCCGTCGACCTTCTGCATCTGCTCAATGTCGCGGATGCCGCCCCATATGACGGCGCCGCCGGTATGGGTCTTGTTCTTGATGGCGGTGGTGAGGTTGCCGCCGACGAAGGTGCCTTTGTAGATCTTATCATACATGTCGACAACGCAGACGTCGCGGTCGGTCAAGTACTCGATCACCCACTGGTTCGGGGTCCCGGTGCGGCCCTCGGCAGCCGCCTGGGCCATTGTAGCCTCGTAGTAATCGGGACGGGTAGGGCCATAGGCTGCCGTCACGGCGCGGCCGATGAGCTTGCAGTTGAGCTCGCCGTTTTCCTTAAACTCGGGGTGCAGGCTCTTCATCGCGAGGAACTGGTTCTCGTAGCCCTGCACAAAGATGGGCTTCCACAGTTCCTCGAGCGTCATCTTGCGCAGCTCATCAAGGTACTTATCCGGCACCTTGGGCCGCCCGTCAGGGAAGCGCTCCCCTTTCCACTGCGGGGTCAGGGCGATTATGTCGTCACGGTTGTTGAAGCGCATATAAGTTTTCCTCCGTATATACTGTTTATTTAAGTTTCCTTATCCACAGTCTCCATTATGCCGCGCAGGTAGCCTAACGCGTAGAGACGGCCAAGAGCGTCATAGCCGGCATTGCGCACAGTCTCCCCGGCCATCGTCGGCACATGGTCGACACGGATGGGCACATTGACTCCGCAGTCGCGGTAAAGGCGGAGCAGCCGCGGCATGTCCAGCTCGCCGTTATCGTGAAAGGTCTCGCGGAAATCCACCTTCGTTCCGGCAGCGTTTCTGAAATGCACGAACATTATCTTATCGGCCAGACGCGGGATGACCTTGTACAGGTCCTCGCCCATCATGTAATACGTGGCCTGACAGAAGGTGAGGCCGAGACTTGGGCTGTCGGCGACAGTACGCACAGCCTTTTCCATGTTCTCCGCCGAGATCATGATGCGCGATACCTCGCCAAGCTTCGCGATGGGCGGATCGTCCGGGTGCAGGGCAAGCTTTATCCCGTGCTTCTCGGCTTCGGGCAGGACAGCCTTGATAAAGTAAGCATAATTATCCCACAGCTCCGTCTCGGTGATATGCGCATTTCCCGGGACATAGTCTGCAAGGCGGAAGCCCGTGACCTTTGCGCCGCCGCGCTCGGGAAGCTCGCTCGAGGTGCGCGTCCAGCCGACGTGCGCCATGAAGTTAAAGCATATGGTGCGCACGTCCAGCTCGTCCATGACGGCGAACATTTTTATGACCTTGTCAATGCACTCATCGCGCATCGCGTCACCGGCCTTTATATGGTCATGCAGGCTGTTCGGCATCGGCTCGATCACGACCGGGCGGATGCCGTGATCCGTAAAGCGTTTATACACGCTTCTCCAGTGCTCCCGGCAGGCGGGGTCAAACTCCGCGTCCTCCGGCAGGCGTATCGTGCCGTGCTCCACGCCGCACTGACGCGCAAACTCCCATGTAACGTCAGGCGTTGAACGGAAATAATCGGTAAGCAGCATGGTCATATCCTCGCACATGGCACTGAAGCGTGGGCTGCCATGCCTTCAAAATATGCGTCATTCATTTTAGGTTCTCCTTTGCATCCGGCGCTGCCGGTCATAAGGGCGGAAGCTCAGCCGAGCCGCGGCCCCTGAAAGCTGTCGTCCCGTTTTATGATATCCTTTATGCCGAAGGTAAGCAGCGACACCGGCCGCGTCCACTTAAGCTTCGTTTTGTCGGCAAGATAGGTCTTGAACTCGTCAACAGTCCCGCCCTTTATGCTGGCCTTATCCACCATGTACGCGGACTGGCTGCTGACATACAGATAAATATACCGGCGATCCTCGACAAGCTTTATCAGCTGCAAGTAAGGAAGCGCCTTCCCCTCGCCGCCGTCGGAAAAGCCGCTGTCCGTGAAGGAATAGCTCGAGCGCGGGAAGCGCCCGCCGATCTGCTCGATGATCTTGTTTGCCCGGACTCTCGGACGGAGATTGACATTGGCGATCAGAATGCAGCCCAGTATCAGGCAGATCATAGGCGTGTACATGCTCTGGTTCGCGTAAAGCCCATAGACGATAAGCGCGATGGCGATGACTATCCTTACAAGCTTGCTCTTAAATTCAAAGCAGTTGTATTGGGTCACCGACAGCTTTGTGATAGTGTCCTTGTCGTGAACCATCGCGGCGGTAAACTTTTCCACGGCGCTTCTCCTTCCGTATATCTCAGCTTGCTAATAGTTTCACATCTGTTCGGCTTTTTGTCAACAGATTTTCTTTGTAATTTCACCATGTGAAACAGCGCAGAAATCGGTTGACAACACGGCGGCAATAGATAATACTGTTTATGATAAACAAGGGGTGATTGATATGCCGCAAAGGTTTTATCTCGCGTCTCAGGACAGCGCGGGGGGAATATACCTCTGCTCCGTTGATGGCGCGGGGAATATAAGCACCGAGGACTTCTATCCGCTCCCCGGCTGCGCGTGGCTCGCAATGGACGGTGGAAAGCTGTATGCCGTTCTGCGCGAACCGTTCCAGCAGCAGAGCGGAGTGGTGAGCTTTGATATTCTCCCGGACGGGAGACTTGCGAATATGAGCCGCCCGCAACCGACCCACGGCTCGATAGCCGCGTTTCTGCTCGCGGACAAAGGCCGGCTTTACTGCGCGAATTATCTGAGCGGGTCGGTCGTTCTGCTGCCGGACAGGGTCGCGGCATATAGCGGCAGCGGTCCTGTGTCGAGCAGGCAGGACTGCTCCCACCCGCACTGCGTCGCGCGCATCCCGGGCAGCGGTCTGCTCGCGGTGGCCGATCTCGGGACAGATCGTATCTACGTCTGCACGGAGAAGCTCGATACCGTCAGCGCTGCCGTGATGCCGGCCGGCAGCGGGCCGAGGCACATCGTCTTTTCCCCGGTGGGGAAATACGCTTACTGCTCGCTGGAGCTGACAGGCGAGGCCGCGGTGCTTGAGCGCTGCGGCAGCGAGCTGCGCTATCTCGGAAGGCGATCCGTACTCCCCGAAGGCAGCGAGGGCTGCACCGCTTCGGCGATCCGCATCTCCGGGGACGGCAGGCGGCTCTATGTCTCGAACCGCGGGCGCGGCGGCGTCTGCGTCTTTGATGTTGACGGCGCTCGTCTCAGCCGCGCGGGGTATATAAGCTGCGGCGAGGGCGGGCAGATCAGAGAGTTCAACTTCGTCGGGAGCTGGCTGCTATGCGCCGATGAGAAGGGGCACACCGTGAGCGTGTTCCCGCGCAATCATGCCATAGGAAGCGCGCCCGTATCAGTCAGTGAGTTCAAGCGGGTGTGGTGCATCCTGCCGCTTGAGTGAGCAATGAGCATAAAGCCCTGGACACCGACAGTATCACGGCGCCCAGGGCTTTTTCACTTTATCGTATACTCGTTCACTCGTGGGCGGACGGAGCAGCCGGAGCAGCCGGGAACATTGCCGATCCCGCTCTTCAGGCAGGTACGGATAATGGGGTAAGCGTCGCTGAGCAGGTACAGCCGGGATAGCGCCTTGCCCACATAGCCGCGCTTCTCGACCGAGCGCATGGCCTCCGTGTATCTGCCGGTATCGTCTATCGGGCATTCGCTGTCACGCCATGACCATGTGTCCGCCGTGCCGCGGCTGCCGTCCGGCAGCACGATCTCGTAGCGCTCGCCGAACTGCCGCAGACATGGCGCGTTCTCGCAGACCTCGACGACGTGATGAAAGGTATTGCGGGCAAAGTCCGTGCCCAGCATAAGGCAGTAGCCGCCGTCCTGCATGAGCCGGTGCAGCGGAGAGTCCACCCCCATGCAGCCGCTTTCAAGATGATCGGCGGTATATCTCGCGGCGTTCTTCCCCCACGCGGCAAAGGAGTGCGTCGGATTCAGGCTGCGCAGAACGCCGTCGCGCTTTCTGAAGCGTTCGGGTATCGCGCCGTTTACGGTCGGCGTGCTGCGCGGATCGAATATCTCGCCCGCCCAATACGCTCTGCCCTGATTGAAGGCCGGCATCAGGATAGTGCCGCTGCTGCCGACGGCCTCCATGAGCGCGTCAATGACCGTGTCCGCCCCGCCTTCGATATAGCCGAGCTTGCTCAGAGAGCTGTGCACCATTATGTTCATCCCTTTTTTGACGCCGAGCGCCTGAAGGTCCTGCACAAGCTTGTCCTTGCCGATGGAGTCTGCCTGCGCCTTGTCCATGCTCAGTGCGGACAGCCGCCGGCTTATCTCATTTGCGGCGGTGCGCCCGGCCTTGAGCACCATACTCCGGTACTCGGGGCTGTCCTTTTCGTTCGAATAGAGTATGCCGAGGGCTGCGGCGGTCCTGTTCCCGTCAAGCACGCGGAAGGCGTAGGACTGAGTGTGCTGCACATCGACCGACACATATGAGTAGCCGTTCTGGCGTATGGTCTTGAGCTCCTCCCGGAACTCCGGCGTCACCTCAAAGGGCGAATAGTTAGGATCGTTGCAGCGGCGGTTGATGGTATAGTTAAAGGCCTCTGTGTCCTGATACGCAAGCAGCAGGCGGCCCGTCGCGGTCGTCTCGATATAGCCCTGGATGATAGAGCCGTCGCTCATGGGGAGTATGCCGGCATCGTCAATATGGTAAACGATGAACTTCCGCCCGTTGCAGAGAACGGAGATGAAAACCGTGGCACCGGTCTGCTTACGCAGCCACTTGAGTACCGAGGAGGATATTTTTATAAGCGTTCTGTGGTAGCCGCCGTAGCGCGAGAGCATATACGCCCACGGGCCGAGACGGTAGCCCTCCTTGCGGGATACCCGCTCGACATAGAACGACTCGCACAGCGTATCGACGATATGCGCGCAGGTGGATTTATTCAGCCCGGTCTTTTCCGCAAGCTCGCTGAGCATGATAGGCTCATCGCTGTTTTCGGAAAGCACGGTGAGAATGTCCATAGCCTTTTTTACTGATTGTATCATTCCGGAACCCTCGCTTTGCGTTTCTTATTATGAAATATAGTGCTTCAGCCGGCAAAAGTCAATGCATGCGGCAGCCCCTGTGCTGGTCAATACAGTAAAAAATCAGCAGTGATTTTTATTGAAATTGACGAATTGCATAATCACTGTGAAAATAAAAGCAAAAAAGTCCAGTAAAATCAAGGGCTTTGAAAAGTTTCACAATATGAAATTTGTTGATTGTTGATAAGAGATGTTTTATAGTAAAGCCACAAGGTTTTGAAAAACCGAAAGAACCACCCATCGGGTAACTTGTACTTACCTGACCGGGGAAAACAAAAAAAGGAGAACATGAAATGAAGAAGTACATTGCACTCATTCTCACGCTCTGCATGGTCTTCGCACTGTGCGCATGCGGCCAGTCCGCAGCACCCGCAGCGACCGAAGCACCCGCTGCCGACGCCGCTCCTGCCGCTGATGCGGCACCCGCAGCAGAGCCCGTCACCCTGCGCTTCGCTTTCTCTGAGGCTCCCGAGAGCCAGACCGCTCAGATCATGAAAACCGTCAAGGAGAACATCGAGTCCCGCACCGAAGGCCGCGTCATTATCGAGCCGCACTGGTCCAACGAGCTTGGCTCCATCGCCGACTGCATTGAGCAGATCTCCCTCGGCGGCAACATTGTTTCCTCCACCTCCGCTTCCTCCTGGGCTCCCTACGGCTGCGCTGACATGACCGCTATGGACTCCATGTTTGCTTTCTCCTCCACCGATGAGATCGCAAAGTTCAACGAGTCCGATATGTGGAAGGCCATGGTCGCTGAGCTTGAAGAGAACGGCGGCATCCACATGATCTGCATGAACTGGGCCGCAGCTCCCCGTATAATTCTCTCCAACAAGGCCATCAACTCCGTTGAAGATCTCAAGGGTCTGCTCGTCCGCGTTCCCACCGACACCTATGCTGCATGGTTCTCCGCACTGGGTGCATCCCCCGTTTCCGGCATCCCCTTCGCTGAAGTCTACACCAACATTGAGTCCGGCGTTATCGAGGCTGCTGAGGCTCCCGCAGCTACCCTCTCCGACTACTCCATCCAGGAAGTCGCAAAGTACGCTTTCCTCTCCAACCACACCTATGCCGCTGCCTGCTTCGGCACTTCCACCGCTATCTGGAATCTGATCTCCGCTGACGATCAGGCGATCGTTACCGAAGAGCTCACCAACGGCGGCATTGAGTTCACCAAGCTCTGCGCAGAGAAGAACGCTGAGTACCTCAAGGCATTTGAGGACGCCGGTGTTACCGTCGTTGAGCCGAGCGCTGACGATGTCGCTGCTTTCCAGAAGGCCGCTGCTGAAGCTGCTGTCACTCTGAACCTGCGCGAAGGCGTTATGGACGAGATCGCTGCTGCAAGCAAATAAGCCTGCATAAAACTTAACACACCCATAAAGGGGAAGGGTTCATCCCTTCCCCATCTTAATAGCAGGCTATGCTAATTTTCTTAACGGCAAAAGCGGCAGAGCCTTGCTTCGATACTTGTACACAGAGGTGAGACAGTGAAAAAAGTATTAAATAGTCTCAAATGGTTTGCTCTCCATATAGAGGAGATAATAGCCGTCATCGGCATTGCCGTCATGCTCTGCGCGGTGTTCCTGAACGTTATCATGCGTTACCTTTTCAGGAACCCCCTCGCGTGGTCGGATGAGCTGGCAATGATCTCTCTGGCATATGTGACCTTCGTCGGCGGCGCGGCGGCATATAAGAAAAACCTGCACTTCGGCATCGACGTGCTTCTTGATCTTATGCCCGTGAGCGTCAGGATGTTCATCAGAAGGATCGTAAACTTCGTGTTTATAATCCTGTTCGGCTATGTCACTTACCTTGGCTGGAACCTTTTCATCAACGCTAAGAAGGTCTTTAACTATTCCGGCTGGTCATACAAGGTGATGGACCTTGCGCTGCCGCTGGGCTTTCTGAGCATGACGGTATACGCGATATACTTCTTTATCCAGTCCTTTACGGATAAGAAGGCGTATCACGACAGATACGAGAAGAATTACGAAGAAGAAAATGTCGACCAGGATCTGGTCGAGGCGAGCGCGGCAATATTCGCGGATGACGAAAGGGGCGAGAAATAATGACAGTATGGCCGATGATAGTTGTTCTCATTCTGTTCTTCCTCGGCATCCCTTGCTCCTTCGCGATGATGATCGTCTGCATTCCCTATTTTCTCTCCGACCAGTATATACAGGCGACGGTCGTGGCACAGAAGCTGCTCGCAAGCTGTGAGTCGCAGTCGCTGATGGCGATCCCGTTTTTCATCACCGCCGGTGCGATAATGAACTATTCCGGCATTTCCGAGAAACTGATGGAGTTTGCCGACGGCCTTGTCGGCCACCTCACCGGCGGCCTGGGCCATGTCAACGTTCTTATCTCCACGCTGATGGGCGGCGTCTCCGGTTCAGGTGCCGCCGACTGCGCGATGGAGTGCAAGATCCTCGTCCCCGAGATGCTGAAGTACGGCTACTCAAAGCCCTATTCCGCCGCCATCACCGCGGCCACGGCCTGCATCACGCCCATCATCCCGCCCGGGATAAACCTCGTCCTCTTCGCCTGCCTGTGCGAATGCTCCGTCGGGCGTCTGCTCGCGGCGGGCTACATCCCCGGCTTCCTTCTCTGCATCGCCTTCATGGTCCTCAACCACTTCATCTCCAAGAAGCGCGGCTACGTCGGCGGCAGAAAGAAGATGATGGAGGGCAAGAAGCTCGTCAAGATATTCCTCAGCTCCCTCTGGGCGCTGTTCCTCCCCTTCGGCCTGATAATGCTGCTGCGCTTCGGCGTCTGCACCGCGACCGAGGGCGGCGTCATGATGGCGTTCTATTCGATATTCGTCGGCAAGTTCGTCTACAAGAAGCTTGACCTGCGCAGAATGCCGCAGATCCTGCTCGAAGCTGTCAACAGCACCGCACCTGTTATGCTGATCCTGTGCGCAGCGAATCTGTTCAGCTATTACATGTCCTGGGAGAATGTTCCCTCCACGCTCACGAAGCTGCTGCTCACGCTCACAGGCAACAAGTATCTGTTCCTGCTGCTGTGCAACATTCTCTTCCTCCTCATCGGCTGCTTCATGGACGCTATGGCCGCGATGATCGTTATCGCCCCGCTGCTCGCCCCCGTTGTGCGCGCACTGGATATAAACATCATCCACTTCGGCCTGATGATGTGCTTCAACGTCGGTCTCGCGGCGATCACCCCGCCCTTCGGCACATACATCTTCCTTGTCTCCGGACTGCTGAAGATGAAAACGAGCGAGATGATACGCGACCTGTGGCCGTTCATCGGCGTCGCGATCATCGTGCTGCTGCTCGTTACATACGTCCCCTGGTTCTCGACCTTTATCCCTGACCTGATGTACGGTACGATGTGATATGGAAGAGCTGATAAGGATCAGTGAGCATGACGGCAGCGGCATCGGCGGAGAGACCTTCTGCGGAGAGTTTCTTGTGTCGGTACTGAACTTCCTGCCCCGGCTCGTTCCGGAAAAGGTCGTTTCCATGCAGAAGCACACAGAAACAGACGAATGCTTTATCCTGCTTCAGGGCAGGGCGATGATCTTTCTTGCCGATGGCATGGACAGGCCGGAAAATATATCCTGCCGCACACTTGAACCCAATAAGATATACACCGTACCCAAGGGAGTCTGGCATCAGCCGGTAATGACCAAGGATGCAAAGATACTCCTTGTTGAAAAGTCAAACACCGTTGACGCAAATTCGCCCCGCCTACCGCTGACGGACGGGCAGACAGCCGAGGTCCGCAGGCTTGGCGCGGAGTTTGCACACTGAGGAAAACTAAAATGCTGACTGATGATTATGCCTCTGTTCTGGAAAAAACGATAGAGAATATAAGACTCGGTCAAAGACAGAAAATTCTTGCTTCGGCCGAAATTATCAGCAATGTAATTTTGGCCGATGGTCTTATCTACGTCTTTGGCTGCGGCCATTCCCACATTCTCGCGGAGGAGACCTTCTACCGTGCGGGTGGGCTGGCCTGCGTCTCCCCCGTGTTCTATGAGCCGCTCATGCTGCATGAGAGTGCGTCCGAAAGCAGCCGCCTGGAAAAGCAGTCCGGTCTTGCGGAGAAGCTGCTTGAGAAAGCGCCGATTACCGAAAAGGATGCTCTTATCTGCGTGTCGACCTCAGGGGTGAACGCCGTACCGGTCGAGTTTGCAAAGCTCGTGAAGGATAAGGGAATACCGGTGATAGGGATATCCTCGGATGAGTATGTTTCCCAGACGCCGAAGCTGTCGGGCTGTGCCTCTCAAGAGGAGTGGACGTGCCCGTCTACACAAGCGGCAACATCCCCGGCGGCGCGGAGAAGAACACAGAGCTTATCCGCCGCTACAAGCCGCGGATAGCCGCGCTTTGAGGCAGAGCCATGACTGAAACAAAACCGGTCATAACCGTCCTCGGCCTATGCGGGGACTCGGTTTTTATGCACGTCGAGCATTTCCACCGCAGCGGCGAGACGCTGCATGCGGACTCGCTGTACTCCGAGCCCGGCGGCAAGGGCTGCAACCAGGCCGTGGCCGCGCACAGGCTCGGCGCGGAGGTGAACTTCGTCTCCTGCATGGGCAGAGACAGCATAGAAAAAACATGCTCCGCGTTCCTCACGCGGGAAGGGCTGCGGCTTTTCACGGAGCATACCAATAAAAGCGCAAGCTCCTATGCCTGCATTCTTACCGACAGTCAGGGCGAGAACCGCGTGACAGTTCACCGCGGCTCGGCGGAGCATCTGTCCGCCGGCTTCCTCCGCAGCCTTGAGGCGGAGATCGCCGCGTCGGATGTCCTGCTGCTGAACAACGAGACGCCGTTTGACGCGAACCTTTGCGCGCTCGAGCTTGCCGAGAAACACGGCGTGCCCGCGATACTGAACCCCGCGCCGTATGCCGAGCTGCCGCTGGACTATCTCCGTCGCTTTCGGCTCATTACGCCGAACCGTCACGAGGCCGCCGCGATACTCGCGGCAGATCCCGACGCTCCGCCGGAGGAGCTTCTGTCCGGTCTGCGTGCTCTCGGCATCGCGCGATGCGTGACAACGCTCGGCGCGGACGGTGCCGCCGCGATGGCTGGGGAGAGCGTTATCCTCTGCCCGCCGCGTCCGGTAAAGGCCGCGGACACTACCGGCGCCGGGGACTGCTTCAGCGCAGCGCTCACGGTGCGCCTCGCCCTCGGCGACGGACTGGAGGCGGCAATGGAATATGCTGCAAACGCCTCGGCCTACAGCGTGCAGCACAAATATGTAATGCCGTCTCTTCCCAATAAGGAGGAGCTGGATAGTTTCTTTACACCTCTTGCGATCACAAAAAGGAGAATTAAAAATGACTGATACCTCCAACGGATATCTTCCTCTCGTCATTGAGCTGCTCAACAAGATCGAGACCGAGCAGCTTGACAACATCAAGACCGCCGCGAAGCTCATGGCGGATGCCATCGAGGACGACAGACTCATAAACGTCTACGGCGGCGGCGGACACACCACTCTCCCCGTCGGCGAGATGTTCTTCCGCGCAGGCGGCCTGTGCAACATCAACCCCTGCATGGAGACCGGCCTTTCGGTTTTCAACCAGGCGCAGAAGTACCTGTCCCTTGAGCGCTGCGTGAACTACGGCCGGCACATCATGGACTACTACGACCTGCAGAAGGACGATGTCCTGATAATCTATCACAACATCGGCACCAACGCCGCCACCATCGACGCAGCGCTTGAGGCAAAGGAGCGCGGAGTGAAGATAATCGCCGTCTCCTCCTCCGACTGGCAGGACAATATCCCCAAGGACTATGAGCTTCGCCACCCCTCCCGCCTGAATCTCTTTGACCTTGCGGACGTCTGCATCGACGACTATAACCCGCTCGGCGATACCGTCGTCAAGCTTGAGGGCTTCGATACACCGATCGGCCCCATCTCCAACATGACCGACTTTTACATTGTCCACCGCCTTGAGATAGAGTGCGCGAAGGAATGCCTCGCGCGCGGCATCGAGCCTCCGTTCTGGCGCAGTGCAAACGTCCCCGGCGGCGATGAGTTCAACAAGAAGAATCTTAAAAAGTACAGCCCCAGAGTAAAAATGCTGTAAGGAGTATAAAATGGACGCAAATTTTATTCCTAAACTGCTCGAACTGACGGAGAAATACAGAGCCGCCGAGGACCTGAAGGTCTCTCTTGAGGACGGCGCGGTCCTTGTCCGCTGCGACAAGGGAAGCTTCCGCTTCTTCTATGACTTCAATATGGAGCCGAAGGACGACTGCTATACCCCCGTTCCCCTTTTCCACTGGCAGGCTCAGCCCAAGTACCTTCAACTGCGCGGGCTTATAGGCCGCGGCATGGTTGAGCCGGCGCTCGCGATGCGCATCCACCACATGGTGTCTCATGACGCCTTCACCCGCACGCTCAAGGACATCGTCGTGTTCGAAGCGAACCTATTCGAGTTCATCACCCGCTCGACGATCGACCATGTCTTTGCCGACTTCAGCGGCATGGTCTACACCAACTGCATCATGTCCACCAAGAATAACCTCAAGGCCAGCATGGAGCTGGGCTTCCTGCCCGACGGGAGCGAGCCTGTCCTGCTGCATGAGGTAGTCGCCCGCAGCGGCATCGCCTCCGACCTGCCCGTCGATATCCAGACCGTGCAGTACCCGATCTACGTTTTCAAGGGTGAAAAGACCGAGACCTATAACGAGATAGACTATGAGCTCTACGGCATGAACAACACCGAGGCCGACTGCATCCGCTTCATCCTCTGGGCGCTTACCGACAGCACCCGTATCCAGCAGCTTCAGGCCGACTATGCCCATCTTGAGAAGGTCTGGGAAGCCGCGGAGAAGGCCAGCGCAGTGCTGAGCAACACAGAAGTGGAGGGTTGAGAAAATGAGACAGGTCAATCTTGCGATAGCATCTCTTACTCATGCCCATGTCCGTAAATATTATCAGACTCTGCATGACAACAACAAAATAAACTGGGTCGCCGTCTCCTGCGCGACCGACGAGGTCGAGAAGAACTTCCGCGACTACGGCTATGACGTCCCCATCTACCGCAGCACCGAGCAGATGCTCATCGAGCACCCGGAGATCGACGGCGTCATCATCGCCAGCGAGAACTTCCGCCACTACGGCGATATGGAGCTTTGCTGCAAATACCATAAGCACATGCTCTCCATGAAGATACCCACCTTCGATCTTGAGGAATACGACAGGATGATAAAGATGGTCGAGGACGCGGGCGTTCTCTGCCAGGTCGAGCTGGAGATGCACTATAACCCCACCTGCACCAGAGCTCTGCAGCTTGCCAGAGAGGGCGCGGTCGGCGACATCATCTCCTTCAACGCGACCAACATCACGCTCTCCCCTGTTTGGGCCTTCCCTTGGCAGGGCGACCCGAACATCAGCTACGGCAAGTCGATCCCCCTCAAGCCGGGCGATAACCGCTGCCGCGGCGGCGCGCTGAGCGATCATCCGCATATCTTCGATATGCTCCGCTGGGTCACGAACAGCGATTATGACTATGTCTATGCCGATGTCGCCGACAACATCCGCGACATCAAGGAAGAGGACGTCGTCTACGTCACCGGTCGCATGAAGAACGGCTGCAAGTTCCTGCTCGACCCGTCATGGTCGCGCCATGAGGCAAAGACGAAGGTCCCCATCAACTGGGACCTGCACCCCAAGCGCATGGAGGTCAACTTCTCTATCGTCGGCACCGAGGGCGTCATTCAGGCCGACTGCTTCGGCCCGAACGACAGCTACTGCGGCGGCCCGAACAACCGCTATGCCGTGCAGTACACCTACTTTGACGAGTGGATAGGCATGATGGACGAGTTCTGCGACTGCATCCTCAACAACAAGCAGCCGAAGATAAACCTTCAGTGGCACCGCCAGACCGTCGAGGCTATGGTCAAGTGCTATGAATCCATTTACACCGGCAAGCCCGTATATCTGAATAAATAAGGAGAATATCATGTCCATCAAGCATACAGCCATAAGCTACTACGGCTTCAACTATGTCGAGCATGCGGAGAAAGATTTTCAGGAGATGATCGAGCACGGCTGCGACACCGTCATTCTCGCCATCACCGAGTTCGACATGGACTTCTGGTTCCCCAATATCAACGAGATAGTCAAGAAGGCGCATGAAATGGGTCTGCGCGTGCTCGCGGACACATGGGGCATCGGAAAATATTTCGGCGGCGAGCAGGTCTCCCTGTTCCTGCAGAACAACATTCACCACCGCCAGGTTTCCGCGTACACCGGCGAGGTGCTGCCCTTCGCCTGCTTCAACACCAATTCCTTCCGCGACTATTTCACCTCCCGCTGCCTGAAGCTCGCCCGCGAGACCGAAGTCGACGGCTTCTTCTGGGATGAGCCGCACTATGCCTACCCCAAGGCCTACGCCTCTATCACCGGCGGCGCTGGGGACGACTGGTCCTGCCGCTGTCCGGAGTGCATGAAGAAGTTCGAGGACTACTACGGCTATGAAATGCCCAAGTTCATGAACGACGATGTCAAGCAGTTCCGCTGGAGAGAGGCGCTCAAGACGCTTGCCGATTGCTCCAAGGCGCTCAAGGAATATAACCCCAAGCTGGAGATAACCTGCTGCATCCATGCGACGCTCCAGAGCTACTATGTCACCGAGCTGCGCGGCTATGACAACTGGGAAATGGTCGCCGCCTGCCCGTACTTCGACGTGTTCTCCACCACCATCATCAAGTGGGGCCTGCCCGAGAGCTTCTTCAGGCAGATTACCGAGCGCACCGTCAACATCGCGAAGAAGTACGGCAAAGAATCCGAGCGCTGGCTCATGGGCTACAGCGAGAGGCCCGACGACTTCAGCCAGATAGACCGCGTTGTCGACATGTACGAGCAGATGGGCGTTGACCGTCTGGGCACATGGACCTACCGCGGCGGCCTCGGCACGAGCGTCGCCGCCAAGGACCCCATCGAGCTGTGGGACAACATCGGCCGCAACTACAGAAGAGTCCTCAAAAAATAAGTCGGAACATAAATAATAGTAAAGCGCCAGCGCCTGCCCAAATGGGCAGGCGCTTGATTTGTATGGGTGTGTTCCGTCAAAGTCCCTTGCCGCCGTCGATCATCAGGTCCTGACCGGTCATGTACTTGCTCTCGTCCGAGGCGAGGTACACCATCAGCGCCGCGATGTCCTTTGGCTGGCCGATGTAGCGCACGGGGATGAGGTTTCTCACATGCTCCTCATATACCGGGTCGGAGAGCGCGTCCTTATTGCGGTCGGTACGGATAGCGCCGGGGGCGATGTTGTTCACCGTGATTCCGTCCGGGGCGAGCTGGACGGCCATGTTCAGCGCGACATTGCGCAGCGCGGACTTGCTCGCGGCGTACACCAGCATCGCTTCGAGCGGCTTCACCTGCTGGACGCTGCCGACGGTGATGATGCGTCCCCAATGCTCGCGCTTCATGTCCGGCACAAAGCGCTTGAGCAGCATTATCGGCGCTCGCAGGTTGAGGTCCATGTGCAGGTCGAACTCCTCATCGGTGATCTCCTCCAGCTTCAGCCGGTGCTCGACCGAGGCGTTGAGGACGAGGACGTTCACCGCGAGTCCCATTCCGGTGACCTTCTCATAAAGCTCGTCCGCGCCGCCGCGCTTGGAAAGGTCCTGATACACGACGCGGTAATCAGCGCCCATCGCCTCAAGCGCGGCTACAGTCTCCTCGGCGGGAGCGGAGGGTCTGCTGCAGTGCATTATCACGCGCGCACCCTGCTGCGCCATCGCGAGCAGCGCGGCTCTGCCTATGCCGCGGCTGGAGCCGGTAATGAGAACGGTTTTCCCATGCAGATCGAACATATCTATTGCTCCTTCAAAACAAAATTCATGCCCTTATTTTCAGCTATGCGCGCGGATATGTCAACGTTTTTCACCATGTGCAAAAGCCGTCTCCGCCCGTAAGGAAGCCTAACTCAGCTCCAGATACGGTCGTTGGAGAACTCACGGTCCCACTGCTCGGTGCTCTCCCACATGCCGGGAATGTCTGGATTGATGTGCTGCGCGAGCAGCTCTTCGTTCAGGCTCTCGATGCCGAGACCGGGCGCGTCGGGGACCTTTATGAAGCCGTTCTCAATAAGGGGATTCGGCAGGCCGTTGACCATGTCGCTCCACCAGGGAACATCCACCGAGTGGTATTCGAGCGCGAGCACGTTGTGCATCGCGGCCGCGGTCTGGACGGCGGCCATGCAGGCGATGGGGCTCTCCGCCATGTGGATCGCCACGGCGACGCCGTTTTCATCGGCGATGTCGCCTATCTTCTTCAGCTCAAGCGCGCCGCCGCAGGTGAGAATGTCGGGGTGGATGACAGAAACGCCGCCGGCCTTTATGAGCTTTTCGTAGCCCTCCTTGAGGTAGATGTCCTCACCGGTGCAGATGGGCACGCAGGTAGAATTGCGCAGGCGTACATAGTGGTCGGTGTATATCCACGGGGCGAGGTCCTCTACCCATGCGAAGTTGTACTTCTCCATGCGGCGGCAGAAGCGGATGCAGCTTTCAAGCTGGACATGGCCGAAGTGGTCGATCGCGAGAGGGACGTCATAGCCGATAACATCGCGGACCTCCTTCACGTAGTTCTCAAGATAATCGAGTCCCTTTTCGGTGATCTGGATGCCGGTGAAGGGGTGCGCGGTGGTGACTATCTGATAGCTCTTCTGATGCTTCACCATGTCCGCGGTGACGCTGCCGCCCTGCGCGTTGAGGACATGGGAGGCGTACTTTTTCATGTCGTCAATAAAGCCGAGAGGGGCGTTGATGGTTCCGGGCTCGTCAAGCAGCAGCCCGATGCCGAGGTCCATCTTGAGGAAGGTGAAGCCCATGTCCATACGCTTCTTGAGTGCAAGACCCATGTCGTGCCCGGTGTGCTTGCCGTCAACGTCGGTGTCGGCATAGACGCGCACCTCGTCGCGGTACTTGCCGCCGAGCATCTGGTAAAGCGGTACGCCGTATGCCTTGCCCGCAAGATCCCACAGCGCAATCTCGATACCGGACACACCGCCGCCCTGACGGGAGTCCCCGCCGAACTGCTTTATTTTGTGGAAGATCTTATCGACGTTGCAGGGGTTCTCGCCAATGATGCGGCTCTTGAGCATGAGTGCGTAGGTCTTGCTCGAAGCGTCGCGCACTTCGCCATAGCCGACGAGGCCCTGATTGGTCATAAGCTTCATTATGGTGCAGCGCTTGGGAGCGTCGGTGATATCGACAAAGCGCATATCGGTGATCTTAAGCTCGCTGGGAGAGGAATACTGATTAAAGCTCATAGCGGTTTCTCCTTATATCGTTATGGCCTTATTGTAGCGTCGGGGGCAGCGGCAATTCAAGTTAAATGTTGCTGAATTATGATAAAATATTACTTGCCGAAATTTACGCTGCCGTTGTATAATGGAACAAATACAGAGCATTTTGGAGAACCTGTCCGATGAAAACCGATGAAATAATACTGGCCCGCAACAAGGACTCTACACCCATGCTTAAGATGTACCACTCGACCGCCGTGACCGGCAAGCGGGTATACATCGAGCACCACCATACCCAGCTCGAGATAAGTGCGGTGCTCTCGGGAAGCTGCGAATGGCAGGTGCGCCGCCGCCCGTATCTCTGCGGCGCGGGAGACATCATGCTGCTCGGCAGCGACGAGGAGCACTATATAACCTACATAGGCGAGGAGGAGCCCTTCCGTCTGCTGAACCTGCAGGTCGAGCCGCGCTTTATATGGGCCCCCGGCGAGGACAGCTTTGACTCGCGATACCTACATATATTTCTGAACCATGACAGCTCCTTCAACAATCTCCTGCCCAGCACAAACGCGACGGCAAAAAGGGTCTTTGCCCTGCTCAGCGAGATGTACGAGGAAGGAATGAACCGCGAAACCGGCTATCCGCTCATAGTGAAGGCGGAACTGATGCTTATCCTCGGTCTGCTCGGCAGGGAGTATAGCGGCTTTATCGCCGGAGCAGCCGCCGAAACGGGTGCGAGCCGCGCCCGGATAGACGAGGCAATGAGCTACATCAACGACCATTTGTGCGATGAGCTGAGCCTTGATGAGATATCCGGCCACGCCGGAATGAGCCGTAGCTATTTCTCGAACGTTTTCAAAAGCCTCAACGGCATATCCGTCTGGACGTATATCACCGGCAAGCGGATAGAGCTTGCAATGAACTATCTCCGCGGCAGCGACATGAGCATAACGGAGATCGCGGGGCGCTGCGGCTTCAATAATATCGCTAACTTCAACCGCAGCTTCCGCATAGTCGCGCATGTCACACCGCGTGAGTACAGGCGCAGCCGCCTGGACGTGGAGGAACAATAAGGATATTCCCCGGGCAATGGTTTGATACATCTATCGTCTTTTAGTTAAGCGGCTGATATTACAGCCGCAGGCAGGCCAATGGGTACCTTGCCGCAGGTTTATCGGGTGGGATTCGAACCCACGAGCCCATTGCTGGACTACCTGATTTCGAGTCTTATGGGTCAATGGTTGTTTAGTGATTTTTGAAGGCGGTTTCGGGCGACTTTGTGTTTGCCGAAAAGCTTGATATTTAAGGCTTTTTTGGCGGTTGCACCGCAGAAATCCCGAGAAATAAGGAAAGTTCGAATAACGGCAGTTTCGCTGTTTTTGGAAAGAACAGGCACTATTTTGGAAAGAACTGCGGAAAGAACAGAATAAACACATTAACAACGGCAATACACAGGAAAGAACCGCACCGACTAAAATATTTACGAGGTGTATTGCTATGAATGAAACCTCAATCAATTGGGATTCGATTCCCGATATTATTACCAAAGACCAACTCTATCAAATCTGCCACATCAGCAAATCAACGGCTTTGTATCTGCTTCGCAGCGGCAAGATACCGTGCGAATACACGGGCAAGAAAACTCGCTGTTACAAAATCAAAAAGGCTGACGTTATTACATATCTCGAAAAGAGAAAAGTATTTCCCGAATCCTATTCAGCACCGGCAGGTTGGTACAAGGGGAACTATACAGTGAAAATGAAAACCGAAGTACCCGAACAGGTTCTTGAAAATATGAAACTGTATTACACGGAACTTTTTGAACAATATCCTGATGTGCTGACTGCAACTGAAATTTCAAAAGTAATCGGTTACGGCGCAACGTCAATAAATGATTGGTGCAAGAAAGGATATCTTAAAGCGTTTAAGAGAATCAATGTGAATCACATTCCGAAAGTCTATTTAATCGAATTCTGCAGTTCGAAATACTTTCGCACTATCACCCGAAAATCTGATTGGCATATCCGGGCGCTTCAAGAATTCCCCCGTTGGCAAGTGATACGAGGATTAAAAACATAAGAGTGAATATTCGCTGTAAAAAGTGGCACAAGTTTGGAAATATTCGCTGTATTTTTTGGCACTGGCGATATATGCAAATTCATAAATCGCACATTCGACTTTTATTTGCCTCCTTTGTACAATATAGGTGCAAAGGAGGTTTTTACTATGACTGACACATTATTTGAACAACTCGGCGGTACTTATACACAGACCGGCGACTACCTATTGCCGGACTTGTCATTACCGGCGGAAAAAGATAACCGTTCCATTGGTATATGGGGACAGCGTAGATTGCGACACTTAAAGCAGTACCATAAAGCGATTTACTACAATCTGCTCACTTCCGGTAAACTCCATTCCCACCTCGCAGATGTCGAGGAACAAGCACAGTATCTCTTTTATCGGCTCGTAAAAGAATACGCCGAAAAAGAAGGCATCACCGAACAACTCAAATCAACAGACCAAATGAAGTGGGTTGGCAAAATGAGCGCTATCCGCAACGCCGCCACCGAAATCATCAATCGGGAGTTGATTTATACATAAGATGATGAGAAGGTACAACCTTTTGGATCGCAAAAATCCGTTGGTTGTGCCTTTTTTGCGATGACATTTTGTTCTGTATCATCTTAGCACCTTAGCGAGTAGACTGTTTATGGACGAATTTGCCCCAAACAGTAAAACCTGTTAAGATTGCACCTAAAACCGCTATAGAACTATGAGTTTTCTTTTAGACGCATTACAGTCGATATAAGATCATCCACAGATTGATATCTTTTATTTCGATCTGTATTTGTTCCTCGATTCCAAAACTCTTTGATGTCGCTATCTTTTTGGCGTTCAACATTTGTTTTTCCTGTCAGAATAAAAAAGCACAATCGGGTGAGTGAAAAAGTCTCATGACACATATCGTAGTTTGCAAATCCGACGTTAATGAGATCTGGATCGTTTAGAGAACCTTTTAATTCCGATTGCAGACTGGTTAGTGTACTATCAGGCACCTTAACCAACCCGAAATCACCGATTTTAACGACATCAACATCATCATAGTGCTTAATAAATACATTGGTTAAGCTAATATCTCGATGAAGAAGTCCCTTACTATGTATATACGATAATCCTTTACCTATTTGTGCTATTATCATTTTTCGATTAGATAGGGTGAGCTTTGCATTCTCTCGGTTAATATACTTATATATGCTTTCATCCATACACTCCATCGTATATTGGTTATTTGCATCATCATAAGAATATACTTCGACGACATAAGGAGATTTTAGTGATTTTAACACTTCAAATTCTTGTTTAAATCTACGAAGTTCTTTAAGATCTAAATCAGCCTTAGCTCGCTTTAATGCAATTTTCATATCGTAATTTGGATCTTGATATGAAAATACATCAGCATAAGATCCTCCGCCTATTGGTTTCATATTGGCATATATCGTTCTCTGCTCAGACTTTACTGCAACTGTTTTCTCCATTTGAAATATAGGATTTAAGTCTTCAATTACAATAGGCGTAAAATCTTCTGGAATCGTACTACCGCCACTCTTAACAACGAATCTACGGCAACGTCGTATTATATCATCATAATGTTCGCTACATAGCCTAAAAGAATATTCTGTAGATTTTAATTTACTTTTAAGTGTATCTATCACATCTATCAAAGCCAAGTAATCTCTACTGTCTTGGGCGTGAAAATATCCGCCTGTATATTTTATATTTTCTTCTTCGTCATGTTGGTATCTCAGGTCACTATTGATAACCGTAAACCATTTGTTTAAGCCAGTATGAAATGCAGCAAGAAGTTGACGTAATGTTTCATTTGGCACAAAATCATATAATTCGTATAGATCATCCAGAAAGCTCAGTCCGTTTTCCGAAAGAACTCGACTTAAATAACTATCTATATGGGTCACATAATCACCTCCATTCCCAATCTTTCCAGCCATGAGCAAAACTCCAAAAGAGTAGTAATTGCAATGGTTCCCGGCCATGGC
>ERZ773242.1465-NODE-1465-length-22526-cov-3.412131_pt1 | contig 22526 bp, 15 predicted proteins | sample MGYA00511077_ERZ773242 | MGnify/ENA primary metagenome ERZ773242 (study PRJEB29015, sample SAMEA2737754) | human gut metagenome | biome: human gut; feature: human-associated habitat; material: faeces | place: China | collected 2012 ... | reverse complement strand
TGAAGTGACCCGCACGAAATTTTCCCTATATACCATCATCAAGACCATTTATCTCTGCGTCAACCGTTTCACCAAAGACCGTATTGTCAACAAAGCTTCCGCACTGACTTACAGCACCCTGCTTGCCATCGTCCCTATACTTGCCATCGTATTTGCCATCGCGCGGGGATTCGGTTTTTCCACATTGATGGAGAACCAGTTCCGAAGCGGATTCGGTGGGAATACGGCAACATCCGAGACAATCCTCCAATTCATAGACTCTTACCTATCGCAGACGAAAGGTGGTATTTTTATCGGTGTCGGTCTGGTCATGCTACTATGGACCGTGATTAACCTGATCAACAATATAGAGATCACTTTCAACCGGATCTGGCAAGTAAAGAAAGCCCGGAGCATGTATCGCAAAGTAACCGATTATTTTTCCATGCTTTTATTAATGCCGATATTGATCGTCATTTCAAGCGGTGTCTCCATTTTCATCAGCACCATGCTGAAACAGATGGCGGATTTTGTGCTTTTGGCTCCTATCATGAAATTCTTAATACGGATGATCCCGTATGTGCTTACGTGGATCATGTTTACCGGGCTATATATCTTTATGCCCAATACGAATGTGAAATTCAAGCACGCCCTCATTTCGGGAATTCTGGCGGGAACGGCTTACCAGGCTTTCCAATTCCTCTACATCAGCAGCCAGATGTGGGTATCGCGTTATAATGCCATCTATGGTAGTTTTGCCGCTCTACCGATGTTTTTGCTATGGTTACAGATTTCATGGACGATTTGCCTCTTCGGAGCAGAACTGACTTATGCCGGACAGAACTTGAGGAATTTCAGCTTTGACAAAGACACGCAAAATATAAGCCGTCGTTACCGGGACTTCATATCCATCCTCATCATGTCTCTTATCGCCAAACGCTTCGAGCATAATGAAGCACCTTATACTGCCGAACAACTATCCACGGAAAATCAAATACCGATCCGCCTGACTAACCAGGTGCTATACCAGCTTCAGGAAATTCACCTCATCCATGAGGTGGTTACCGATCAGAAAAGTGAAGATATAGCTTATCAACCGTCTATCGACATCAACCAACTGAATGTAGCACTGTTGCTCGAACGATTGGATACGTACGGTTCGGAGAATTTCAAGATCGACAAAGAAGAAGAGTTCAATGATGAATGGAGGATTCTGGTCGAATCAAGGGAAGAATATTACAAAAAAGCAAGCAAGGTATTGCTAAAGGACTTATAACAGGAAGCATCCTGTAGCAACACCTGTGCTTTTATCGATTCTTTTTTATTGAAAATTCAAACATGCTTTTAGCGTAGAACATCAGTATTGATTGTAGGAAATCACTTTGTTCTTTTCCTTACGGATCTTTTTCCGTTTCTCCTTAGCAGGATATCCTATGATGATGTCCAACAACAGACGTTTAGAATCGGGGATGCCCGTCAATCTTTTTATCTCTTTCTCATCGAGCCAACCCAGAATGCACGATCCTAGTCCTTCGCTTTCGGCAGCAAGCACAATATGCGCAGCCAGGATACCAATGTCAATCAACGGGAAATGTTTATTCTTCAGTTTGCCTCCCAACAAGGAAGTTATATTCGCTGATTCTTCTACTACTAAAATATGTACCGGTGCATCTTTGGCAAATTTATTCATGCCTAAGCCGGCAGCCGCCTTTCCTACTTTCTGCGCCAATTCTTGATCGGTAATTACGACCATTTTCCACGGTTGCGCGTTGCAGGCAGAGGGAGCTAAACGTCCGGTTTCCAATATCCGTTCCAGTTTTTCCGGTTCGACAGGACGCTCTTTGTCGTAAGTGCGATCACTCTGCCGCGACATTGCCAATTGCAAAAAGTCCATGGAAATTATGAATTATACGGTATCATCCGGCTAATATATTTGCCGATAATATCGAATTCGATGTTAACTACACTTCCCAACGCAAAGGTATGAAAGTTGGTATGTTCGTATGTATACGGAATGATGGCTACCTGGAAGGTATCATCCGTTGGGTTACAGACGGTCAAGCTGACACCATTTACGGTAACTGACCCTTTATCCACCGTTATGTATCCACGTTTCGCCATCTCTTTATCAAAAGCATATTTAAAAGTAAAATACCAGCTGCCATCCGCATCTTTGATATCGACGCAAGTGGCGGTCTGATCCACATGCCCTTGCACGATATGTCCGTCCAGACGGCCGTTCATCATCATGCTGCGTTCCACATTTACTTTGTCGCCCACTTTCAGCAAACCTAAGTTAGAACGTTCCAACGTCTCTTTCATGGCGGTCACCGTGTAAGTGTCATCGGTCAGGCTGACCACTGTCAGACAAACCCCATTATGCGAAATGCTTTGATCTATTTTCAGTTCACTGACAAATGAACACTTGAAAGTGAAATGAATATTCTCCTGATCTTTCACAAGTGCCACAAGGGTGGCATATTCTTCTACTATTCCGGAAAACATAAGTTTTACAATTTAATTATTTGCAACTTTTTATCGGGAGACAAACTTACGTAAAATCTCTGGAATAACCTCGAAAAACGGGAGAAATGAAGATAAATAACTTAATATCAATATTGTTACGATGCCAAAGATGACAAGCCGAAAAATGCTGAAAAAGCAAAGAAAAGTAGAATATAGCAGGAGGACGGTTTGCAAATCATGATAGTTATGTTGGCTATTGCACTGTATTTTGCAAAATATCCCGATTACAACCGTATCAACAACGACTTGAAGTACCGCTACATTAAGATGAAAGGTGAAGCTTCATCTGAACAGATTGAAGAACTTGAAGACATCTTAGAATTGAATCGTTATAACACCAAGATTAAACAAATGCTTCAAGATGTGGAAACCTATGAGAATGTAATCAAAAAACAAGCAGCTCTTGCAGAACAAGCCCGATTGAAAGAACAAGCTGCTAAAGAGTTGGGCAGCAAGGCAAAGTCCATTAAAGACAAGGCTATTACGGACAAACTTGAAAAGTGAATCTGTAAGAGCCAAAATGAGTTCAAATCAGATACAGATACATAATAGCCAAACTATGTGTAGTATTTATCTTGAATCAATACCTATCTTTTAAGAATTATCACTACCTTTGCATATACCATCAATTTATTGCCATTCTTTGAATTGTACAGATATGGAGCCAGAAAGAATAAATAGAATAAAAGTAGTATTGGTTGAACAAAACAGAACCGGGAATGGTTGGCAGAACAACTTCACAAGAATGAAGCGACCATTTCCCGTTGGTGTTCTAATACTTCTCAACCATCATTAGAAATGCTTGTAGAGATTGCGAGAGTATTGGATGTAGATGCGAGGAATTTAATTGTTACAACAAAATAATCATCTGTTGGAAATATGAAAGACTATATAAAAATTGGAATAGAGCAAAATCTCATATCTTTCAGTGAGGATATGTCTCGGATTATTTATGTATTTCAAAAGAAAGAACGCAATTATAATAATCCTGAAGAAGAAAGTACAGGCAGAAACATTTCTTCGACTAATATTGGATTATAATTATCCAGTAAAACGAATAAGGCAATTTGTTCCAGTGACAATGGGGCGAGAAATAAAAGAAGAAATATAGACTTATGAACGTAGAAAACAAAATAATACTCTACCAAGACGATAACGAAATAACTCGCATATCGGTACGCTTTGCTGATGAAGATTTGTGGCTGACACAAAATCAGTTGGCGGATATATATTGTACAACCAAACAGAATATCAGTCAGCATATAGATAATATATTAAACGATGGTGAGTTAGACCAAAATCGAACCGTAAAGGAATTCTTGACAGTTCGGCAAGAAGGAACACGACAGGTACAACGAAGTGTTATGCACTATAATCTTGATATGATTATTGCCTTAGGCTATCGTGTCCAATCGCAGATAGCGACTCGTTTCCGTCGCTGGGCTACACAACGGCTTCACGAATATATTCAGAAAGGATTTGCAATGGATGATGAACGGCTGAAGCAAGGAGGAAATCGTTATTTCCGGGAGCTATTACAGCGTATTAGAGATATTCGTAGCAGTGAACGCAACTTTTATCAACAGGTGACGGATATATATGCAACAGCGACAGACTATGATCCACGAGACGGGATGACAAAAATGTTTTTTGCCACCGTACAAAACAAGTTGCATTATGCCGTTCACGAAAATACTGCTGCCGAAATCATATACAATCGTGTGGATAATGAAAAGCCATTTGTAGGCATGACAAATTTTAAAGGCAACTATGTTACTAAAGACGATGTGAAAATAGCTAAGAACTATTTGTCTGAGATTGAACTCCAACGTTTGAATCTGCTTGTTTCTGGTTTCTTGGATTTTGCAGAGTTTCAAGCATTGGAAATGAATCCTATGACGATGAAAGACTGGATAGAGGCTTTAGATAATCAAATTATTGCTCATAAACGGAAAGTTTTGATTGGCAAGGGAAACATTTCGCACAAACAAGCGATTGAAAAAGCTGAAAAAGAGTTCGCTATCTATCGCAAACGTGAAATGGATTTATTGGAAAGTGATTTTGATAAGGAAATCAAGAAGTTGAAAGATAATAAATAACGTGTGTCGTATGGGGATGGACATAATTGTTTCATCAAAGTAACATTGGACAATCAGAATTTTTACTTACTTTTGTCATCAACTAATCATTCCACTTCAAATTGAAGCAAGATGAAGAAGATAGCACGTTACAAATCCATTACCTATTACCATAAAATGGATTGATAAATCTTTGAAAGATAGCGATATACTATTAAACAAAAGCATTATTTCTCAAATCGTTACCTCAAAATTGAGTTGTCTTCCCAATGTCCTTATTTTAAAGGAATAAAGGGATCATTCCAAACTTACGGAAAAATCTTCTATTTAGACGCCACTCTTAAAGAAATTATTGTTTTTGAACACGGATTTGCGATAAGAAATACCGTAGTTCCCATCCATTTTCCAATTCACAGGATGGACGAGCTTTATAACCTGTACCAAAAGTAGTGTTATAAACCTACTATAGCAATATGTGTTTGTGTAGTAATAGGTGGTGGTACCCCCTCCTCCTACTACTACACAAACACAATCTATATAGTAAGTTTAAAACACCATCCCCCAAAAACGGCAAAAGGAAGTATCAGTAAAAATAGGCCCCTACTCCCTAAGAATATATGTTATGACGCATAAGGTATATTCATACAGGACATTACATATATTGGTATTTTGTTTACAAAGTATTTATTTTAACCCCATGTCCGACTCGTATTATCTACATGAATAATCCACAGTACTATATTACATAAATGAATATTATTTTTCATTTTATGTAATATATTTATTTGCATAAAAGAAAATTTAAGTATATTTGCGCACCTATTTAATTCAGTAAAACAAGCATCAAAGTATAGACACATTAAAATAATAGAACAATGAGAAAAATGCGATTATTACTATCCATGTTAGCCTTCACTCTAGTAAGTTTAACCTCTTGCCAGAAGGAAGACGCACAATCCAACCCTGTCAAGGTCGAATTACTAAGCCCTTTTTGGAGTTTTCCAACTTCAAATGTTCCGCTTGGCACCCTATCCCAATCGGCTACAACGGATGACTTATCATTACCGGACGATTTGACCAAAGGATTTACCATCCGTTTTACCGCCCATCTGAAGCCTGTCGATCAGGAACAATGCATACTTGAGATTCCCCAAGTATTAAGCGTGCGCCTGCGGCAACAAGATCCGGAAGACCGGAGCATTCAAAATTATCCGGCTTACCCCATGCCGGACGGTTCCGTACCGGTTTTAGAAGCCAGCCTATCCTTACAATCGCCTCTGAACGCGGACGAGTTTCAAGACATGACGGTCGGTGTTCCACTCGCCCTATTGGATAATCCCGAAGGGGAACATAATATTACGCTGCAATTTTCGGGCATTCAATGGACACTCTATGTGGACAACCAACTGTTCGACAACGATTTCGCATTAGGCTATCCATTAGCCAGCCGAATGAAATCATGGAATATGAACCCCGACTACTTAAGTAGCGCAACGCTCTATTCACCGGCCATCGAGCCCGTAAGAATAGAAGCCCCTACCCCACAAACTTCTTCCAACATTCAATACTGGACACCTCCTTACCACAATGCTTGGGTAGGTGATGTAGTCACTTTCTTCCATGAAGGACGTTATCACATATTCTACTTATTCGACCGCAGAGGACATGCCAGCAAGTTCGGAAGAGGCGGTCACTACTTTGAACATCTTTCAACGACCGACTTTAAGACATGGACCGAACACGAAGCGGCAACTCCTCTGGAACACCAGTGGGAAACATTCGGAACGGGCACTCCTTTCCTTTTCAACGGCAAATTATGCATCAGCTATGGACTGCACACCACCCGCATCTACCCGAAAGAAAAAACAACCCTACCCATGCAATGGGATTATCTGGAAAAGAGCGGGCATACCGGTTCATTCAATTATGACACCATTCACAACTCCATACCGGCCGGCTCCACCTATTCTATAAGCGAGGACGGAGTTACTAATTTCAAAAAAACACATTTACTCTATCATCCTTGCGAAAACCCTTCCATCTATACTGACCCGAAGGGACACCTGAAAATGCTCGCGAATTATGGCGCACAGGGAACTTGGGCTTCCGACTCCGTAAGCGGTGGCTGGAAATGCCTGAATGAGAAATTCCCGCTGGGTGGCGATTGTACTTTCTTTTTCCGTTGGGGAGATTATGATTATATCATCGGTGGATTCACACGACTTTGGTCGAAACCAGCCGCCAAGCCGGAGTCTGCCTACCGGGACATAGTAGCCGAAGGAACGGATTTCTATAACGGCCTTTCCGTCCCTGCAATCACAGAGATTCCGGGAAACCGTTATCTGATGGCAGGATGGGTAAAGATGCAGAACTGGGGTGGTCCGTTAGTCATCCACGAATTGATACAATATCCGGACGGACGTATCGGAACGAAATGGATGGAAGAAATCACTCCGGCAACAGAACCGGCCACACAGCTGACTGCCGAACTATCGCAGACCAACACATTTGAAACTCCCGGAAATTCCTTCCTGTTGACGTTTGAAGTGTATCCGGAACAAGCCGAACAAGGAAGACTGGCTGTTTCCTTCTTACCGGAAAAGGGTGATAAGGAAGCATGTGAATGGCAGCTGCAACTGAATAAGGCACGTTCACAATTCGGAAATGCCTCGACCGATGGATACGCTCTTGATGAAAAGACGTTGAAAGAGGGAGGCGCTCCCCAGGCGGCAGGCAACTATGCCATAGAAGGCGGAATAGACACTAGCAAACATTTCATTGTCCGCATGTTGGTCAACGGATGCAATAAATTCGGTGGTTCTCTGATCGATGCCGAAATAGGCGGACAACGCACCCTTATAACGTACCGTCCGAACCTCACGGTCGACAAGTTACAATTCCGGATGAATGGTGTCACCATTAAAAACATTCAAATAGCTCCATTACGTAATTAATTCAAGTTTCACAAATACTCAACTTAAATAATTAAGTTTCCCTCAATCGGAATATCCGAAATCCCCATACGGTTCCTTTTGCCAATACTAAATGAACCCTATGGGGATTTCTATATCCTGATGATAAATCGAGTTTTGTACCGGATCGAACTGTTAAATGGAAAAAACGGAATTATTATTATCATATATGTCACATTACCTTCATACATGTAAAATATTAGAAGAAATTCACCCTTCAATGCACCTTTTATAGACTTAAATAAAGCGGATAAGACATAACACTCCTATTCCTTTTTTTCCTATTGAGAATATAAATTGACATAAGGAGCTAACGAAAGCATTTAAATATCATATATGTAAAATTATTCTTTTACTTATATTACAAATTCCATAACTTATTTATATAATATTTGTAATATTCATAGTACCTTCGCAGGCATACAACCACAGAATAAAGTGAAAGCATATTTATGTTTAACTTAGGTCTAATTTAATATCAATTTACATGAAAACAAAAAGAAAATCACTGTACAAGTATGTACTTGTCGCCGGCCTATGCAGTATATGGGTACCGGATGCATTGGCAACAATCCCCTCTGCGGCATCGCAAACAGTGCAGCAACAGGAACAACTCGTCAAAGGACAAGTAGTAGACAAATCCGGAGAACCCATCGTAGGGGCTACCGTTGTCGAGAAGCGTAACACAAGCAATGGAACCATCACCGACATGGATGGACATTTCTCAATCAAAGTCCCCGCCAACACGACATTAGTTTTCAGCTACATCGGATTCAAAAGTGCAGAGTACCCAACGGATGGCCTCAACGGAAAGACAATCGTACTGGAAGAAGACGCACTGAATCTGGACGAAGTAGTAGTGACAGGTTATACCTCGCAAAAGAAGGCAGACCTGACCGGTTCGGTTTCCGTAATAAAAGTCGACCAGCTCAAATCAGGCTCTTATGGCAACGCCATGAAGGCGGCACAGGGTAAAGTAGCCGGTATGTCGATTTCGGCAAACGGTTCACCGAACCCTAACGCGACCATCAGAATTCGCGGTGAGGGAACCCTGAACGTCAACGACCCACTCTACATCATCGATGGAGTGCCGACCACCCGTTCCATGTCCGAACTCGCCACCATGGATATCGAGTCCATACAGGTGTTGAAGGATGCCTCCTCAGCCTCTATTTATGGTTCACGCGCAGCCAATGGAGTTATCATCATTACCACCCGTAAAGGAAAGAAAGGAACCACTGTTGATTTCAACGCATCCTATACCCTCGTCAGCAGCAAGAAGCCTTATGAGCTGATGAACACCGAACAACGAGGTATCGCACAGTACTGGGCCATTAAGAACGACAATCCGGATGCCGATCCAAACGTAGTAGGTATCGGTGGACTGTACCAATACCAAGACCATAAGGACTCAAACGGCAACTATGTTCTGGACAAAGTGACCTGGAAAGAGTTTCTGGATGATGCCCACACCATGAGATCGGCCGATACGGACTGGCAGAAAGAGATTCTGAGAACCGGGCAGATTCAGCAATACGGATTGACATTGTCAACCGGAACAGATGCCGGCCGTGCCATTTTTTCAGTAGACTATTACGATAACAAAGGAACGATTGACGGCAGCTTCTACCAGCGTTTCAACGGACGTGTGAACTCAGACTTCAGTCTTCTGAACGGACGCTTGAAAATAGGCGAGAACTTCACAATCTCCAAATGGAGAGAGAGTGACAACATCGGTGACGGCAATCTCGCAGGATGTAAATCACTGATGTCTATCGTCCCCGTACACACCGTGGATGGTGAAGGTTGGGGCGGTCCCATCGGCGGCATGAGCGACCGTCAGAATCCGGCACGCCTGATTGCGGATAACAAACAGAATCACCACGACAACCTCCGCCTGTTCGGTAACGTATATGCAAGCATCGAATTCATGAAAGGACTTACTTTCCGCAGTTCTTTCGGTGTGGACGGTGTAGGTTCCTGGAAACGGACGATGGATTACAAATACAAATCCGGCTTCCTGAGTGAAGATAAGAATAAGGTGTATCAGGAATCCTATTTTGATTTGAGTTGCACCAACAGTAACGTGTTGCAATATGTATTTGATGCAAACAAGAGCAATTTCGACATCATGCTCGGTCAGGAAACCATCACGCATACTTATCAGCAGCATTGGGGCAGTCGTAGAAACATTGCTCTGGAAAACGATGACTACATGTGGCTCAGTGCCGGCGAGTCGGAAAAGGACAATGGAAGCGGAGCCGTAAAGAACGCAATGATTTCATGGTTCGGAAAAATCAACTACAACTATGACAGCCGCTACCTTGCTTCCGTGACTTTAAGAAGGGACGCTTCGTCCGTATTCGGTTCAAACAACCGGTGGGCTACCTTCCCTGCATTCTCTTTAGGATGGGTCATCAGCAACGAAAGTTTCTTTGAAAACCTGACTTCGGTGATCCCCCAGTTGAAATTGCGTTATGGTTGGGGACAGAACGGTAATTCAAGTATCGATGCTTACTCCTCCTATCAATTTTACGAATCCTTGTATGACAAAGGCAGCATTGACGACTGGAACTGGGGTACTGCGTATGACTTTACGGGACAAGGCGGTGCTTTGCCCTCCGGCTTCCGCCGCACACAGACCGGCAATCCCGACTTAAAATGGGAAACGACCTCACAGCACAATTTCGGTTTGGACTTCGCGCTGTTTAACAATAAGTTGAGCGGTTCGTTCGATTACTACCTGAAGTATACACGCGACATCCTGATGAAACCCGGTACGGTAGCCACCGTAGGTGAAGGAGGACAAAGATGGCTGAACGGTGCGGACATCGACAATAAAGGTTTTGAAATAACCCTGAACTATAACGACCAATTCGGTGACTTGGGATTGAACATCAGCGGTGTGTTCTCTCACAATGAACAAACGATTGTGAAGGTGCCGGACGATGTCATCAACAACTTTGCCGGAAACGGGAAAGACCAGAATATCATGGGCCGTCCCAAAAATTCCATGTTCGGATATGTAGCAACAGGATTGTTCCAATCCCAGGAAGAGGTAGATGCAGCCCCGACACAGACAGGTGCCGCTCCGGGACGTATCCGTTACAAAGACATCAATAAGGATGGCAAAATCAACGATGAAGACCGCACCTGGATCGGAGTAGAGAATCCGGCACTGGAATACGGTGTTACAGTGGGATTAACTTATAAAAATTTCGACTTCAGCATCTTCTTCAACGGAGTTGTGGGCAAGGACTTGAACGTAAGCGGCTGGAAGAGCTGGACAGATATCTATGCCCTGAGTACGAGCGGTGAGAATTATGGTGTACGCATGTTGGATGCTTGGACTCCCAACAATACAAGTTCTACCATTCCGGCACTCTCCATCAACAATTACAATGACGAAGGCCGTATGTCCACTTATTATGTAGAGAGCGGATCGTATATGAAGATCCGGAACATTGAGTTAGGTTACTCCCTGCCGGCAGCTTTCGCTAAGTCTATCAAGCTCCAGAAAGCTAGAATCGCTTTGAGAGCCGACAATGTAGCAACCTTCAAGAAAACGTGGGGCGATAATGCCTATACCGGACTCGACCCGGAAACACCCGGCAGCAGTTATCCGCTCCCCTTCTCCATGACCATGTCTTTAAACGTAACTTTTTAAATGAATCAACTGAAAAACAAGAAGTTTATGAAAGCACTAAACATTATAGGATGTAGCCTCTTTATGCTGTTAAGCGGCACATCTTGCACCTCATTACTGGATCAGAACCCGCAGGGTATCATTTCATCCGGAGACTTAAACTCTCCGGAAAGAGCAGAACAAATGGTGAATGCCGCCTACTCCTTTTGCGGTCAAAACCATTTCAACAAACAGTTCGGAATGCCTTATGAAGAAGGCTCCGTACGCGGTGGAGAAGCCTACAAGGGAGGTTCGGGAACAAACGACAATAGCGAACGGAACCTCTGGGAAACATTTACCTACATGCAACCTACGACAACGGGCGACCTAGACAACCTGTGGTGGGTACATTACGTCGGAGTAGGCCGGGTACACGATGCCATGAGAAGAATACAGGCACTGACCACCGATGAATATCCGCTGCGCGACCAGCGCCTTGCCGAGCTGCGTTTCCTGCGCGGACACATCTACATGTACATGAAGCTCTGTTTCAAGTTCTTCCCGTGGATTGACGAAAACACACCGACCGACATGTACGATAAAGTGAGCAATGATGAACTGACCGACCAAGAACTTTGGAACAAGCTGATCGATGACTTCCGTTGCGGTGTCAGCGATCTGCCCGAAAAACAGGATGAAGTGGGTCGTCCCACAAGATTCGCAGCCAAAGCTTATCTGGCAAAAGCCCTTTTGTTTGCAGCCTACGAACAGGACGAGAAGAACAACGTTGTCAATATCAACAAGGATAAGCTGACAGAAGTAGCCAGCCTGTGCAAGGACATCATCGATCATTCCGGCAAGCAACTGGTAACGGATTTTGCCGACAACTTCCTTTGCGAAACAGAGAACAACTCAGAATCCATCTGGGCCATCCAATACTCCGCCAACAATGACGAATCGCCCATCGGACGTAACAATTCCTGGTTGGTCTATCCGATCAACAACGAATACGGATGCTGCGGTTTCCTGCAACCGTCCGTAAATATGATGAACAGCTACAAAACAGTAAACGGTGTTCCCGACTTCGAGAATTTCAACAAAGGAGAAACACTCGATAACAAGGAAGCGTTCAGCAAGCTCCCTATGGACCCGCGCCTGATGCACACAGCTTGTGTGCCGGACATGCCATGGAAATACAACCCCGAATACATTATGGAAAAGAGCTGGGCACGTACTCCGGAAGTCTATGGCTACTCCATGAGCCAAAAACTATTGGTTCTGCCTACTTGCGACTGTTTCAGAAAGACCAATCCGTTCATGGGTAGCGGTTTGAACTGGGATGTCCTCCGCCTGGACGAGATCATGCTATGGCGTGCGGAGGCTCTGATCCAACTAAACGAAAACCTGAGTGAAGCATTAAGCCTGATCAACCAGATTCGTAACAGGGCAGCCACAAGTACCGACCGTTTGAAATTTGCCGACGGAACTCCGACCGGAAATTTCGATGTGAAGCCTTACATCCCGGGAGAAAACTGTCCCGCTTTGAGCCAAGAGTTCGCCATGCAGGCATTGCAATGGGAACGTCATCTGGAGTTCGCCACCGAAGGTAAATGGTTCTTCGACCTTGTACGCTGGGGCATTGCGGACAAATATATGAACGATTATTTCGCAGTAGAGAAAACAAGACGTTCGTACATGAAGGATGCCAAATTCACCAAAAACAGAGACGAGTATTTCCCGATTCCCCAAACCCAGATCAATTATGTGAAAGGTTTGTATAAACAGAATTACGGTTGGGAATAAGATCATTTAGGGAAGTCAACTCTCAATCAGAAATAGGTTAAAACGATGAATAAAACAGTATTTTCCGGTATTGCGATCTTGATGATTGTCTTCCTTTCTGCCTGCCGGCAGAAAGGAAGCAACACCGAAACGCAACCTTTACCTTCCTATCATTTCACAGCGGGAACCGGTTGGACAGGTGAACCTGCGGGACTGGTATATGCCGATGGAGATTATCATCTTTTTTATCAGCACAATCCCACTGACGACAAATACGGTAATATCCACTGGGGACATGCGATTAGTCGGGATCTGTTGCATTGGCAAATAATGCCGGTTGCCCTGTCTCCGGACAGTTCGGGCTATCTCAGATCCGGAAGCGTAGTAGCCGACACCCAAAACACATCGGGGCTAAGTACCGGAAAATCTGTTCCGTTTATCGCCTTTTATACCTATAACGACCCGGCACAGGAACAGGAGATCGCCTGTGCATACAGCACGGATAAAGGTGCTACATGGACTAAACTCCCTTCTTTCACACTATCGGACTGTAATGGGTTCGCCTTACGCAATCCGCACGTATCCTGGAATAATGAATATCAGCAGTGGCTCATGACAGTTTCCGTAGGACCTGCTATCCGTTTTTACACTTCGCCCGATTGCAAACAATGGACTTATAGAAGCGAATTCAAAGACATGACGGCAAGCGGCAACTGGGAAGGTTCGGATTTCTTCCCACTGAAAATAGAAGGAGAAGATACGACCAAATGGGTCTTATTAATAAACATGGAGAATGGCCCCGCAGGAGGCGCACCAGCCACCCGCTATTTCATAGGAGATTTCGACGGTACTTCTTTCCGCATCAGCCAGACCAAAGAACTATGGTTGGACTACGGTAAAGACCATTATGCATTCTCTACTTTCAACGGTCTCCCGGACAACCAACGAATCGGAATGGGATGGATGAACGATTGGGAATATGCCAACCTGCTGCCTGCCTCCGGTTGGTGCGACAACATGACACTGCCCCGCCGGATGAAGCTGGTTCGCGAAGGCACTCACTGCGTATTGGCAAACGCACCGCTGGAAGAACTGGAGAAATACCGCAAAGACTCCTACCCGATCGAATCCGGCAAACTGTCGGATGAAAAACGGATAAAAGGAAATTATCCCTATCCGGGCAAACCTGTCCTCCTTGAATTGAAATTCGACAACACAGACCACCGGGCTATATGGAGAGCCCGCAATTACGGAATCCGTCTGAAGACGAAATCCGGCAGAGAGTTATCAATAGGTTATCAAAATGAACTTAGTTATTATTATATCGACCGGAGCAACTGGACAACACAACACCCCATATATGGCTTTCAACAGTTGATGGGAGCCACCTATTATTCGGAAGCCGACACATCGGACTGGTCTATCCTGTTCGACCGTAACTCGGTAGAGCTGTTTGCTTCCGGTGGGAAAATCGCCATGACGGCACTGTGTTATCCGATGGAAGAGTTCTGCTCCTACGAATTGTTTGCCGATTCCGGCAGCGTCACCTTGCTGGAAGGCTCCATCAACGAACTAAAGAATATCAACCCATAAAATAATACAAAACTTATCACATGAAAAAGAATTTTATTGCAATAGCATTGACAGCAATCGGTTTTACAACCGCACAAGCACAATTCTCGGTGAAATACGATCCGGAGATTCAGCCGACAGGCAATATACAATACTTCACACCGGCTGGCGGGAATCAGTTCGTAGGAGATTGTATCCCCTTTTACAAAGACGGCACTTACTATTTATACTGGCTGCTCGATGAAGGGCATCACTCTGCGTTGGACGGTCTGGGCGGACACCAGTGGTGTGTCAGTACAAGTACCGACCTAAAAAACTGGAAACATCATCCCATTGCAATCGGCATCGATGAAGAATGGGAAAAGTCCATCTGCACCGGCTCTGTCGCTTTTGACGGCAAGCTATTCTATGCATTCTACGCTACCCGATTGATCAACGAGGACAATCAGGTCAACGAACAATTGAGTTATGCCATCAGCAAGGACGGCTTCACCTTCGAGAAACAAAAGCCGAATCCTTTCTATACATTCGCACCGGGTTACAGCAAACGCCACTTCCGTGACCCGAAAGTCGTTATCGACAAAGACGGTACCTTCCATTTGTTCGTCTCAAGTGAAGCGGACGATTATGTCATCAGCGAAGGCCGTGGCAGCCTGGTACACCTCACCTCCAAAGATTTAAAGGAGTGGTCTGTACAAAAGCCCCTCCTTACGGGTCAGCGCGATGTCCCCGAATGTCCGGATTACTTTAAATGGAATGACTGGTATTACCTGGTGTACGGACAAGGTGGCGACACTTATTACGTAAAATCGAGAAAGCCCTACGGCCCGTGGGAATATCCGGAATCACAAGCTTTGCTGGAGCAATGGGTAAATGTGGCAAAGACAGCAGAATTTAAAGGAAACCGACGTATCGTAGGCGGGTGGATACCAAGCAAGAACGAAAACAAAGACTACGGATACGAACGTTTTGGCGGAAGCATCGTGCTACGCGAAGCCTATCAAATGCCGAACGGAGACTTAGCTACAAAATTCCCTGCGGAAGTGCTGCCCGATACGAAGAGCCCTTTAAATTTCTCCTTGACAGGTGCGGAAAATGCCAAAAAGGTTTCCGACAAGGAAGTGTGCCTCACGGCTCCCGGAGCCATTGGCGGAGCATATATCAAAGACCTGCCTTATAGTTGCCGTGTCACCTTGGACATAGAACCGGTGGGAAACAACCACGAATATGGATTCTTCCTCCGTGCCAAAGACAAAGCGAACGATGGCTATAAACTCAGTTTTGATCCGAACAAACGCACCATACGCCTCGGAGAAGATACCTGGATCGAAGCAGTCAAAGACCTGGACAAGCCCATTCACCTGGATATTATCATGAAAGGAGATATCATAGACGTATGTATCGACAACCGCCGTTGCATTGTCAACCGTCTGCCGGAAAGGAAAGGGAACTACCTGTGGCTATATGCCAAGCAGGGAACGGTTCGTTTCAAAAACATACAGGTATACCCTCTATAATAAGAGTTATTCCCATTGCAAAGACACTGCAATTCGTTTGCAGTAGTGCTGCAATGACTTTGCAGTAGTGCTGCATTCCGTTTGCAGCAACGCTGTAATGCCTTTGCAGCAACACTGTAATGCCTTTGCAGTGACGCTGCATTATCAATGTAGCAATTCAGCACTTATCCTCCTAATATCCATTTCTGAAATACAACGATTATGAATAACGAAAACAAAATAAGTAAAATCATCCCCGTCATGTTAGCTTTCTTCACCATGGGGTTTGTCGACCTGGTGGGGATTGCGACCAATTATGTAAAACAAGACTTCAATCTGTCCGACACGGCAGCCAATTCCTTTTCGGTCATGGTATTCCTTTGGTTCCTTATCTTCTCCGTACCCACAGGGATATTGATGAATAAAATCGGACGAAAGAAGACCGTACTGTTAAGCATGGTAGTCACTTTTGCCGGACTTGCCATCCCCCTTTTCATATACGATGAGATCGCCATGTTCATCGTCTTCGCCTTTCTGGGAATCGGCAATACGTTGATGCAGGTCTCTTTGAATCCGTTACTGGCAAACATGGTAAACAAGCGCCGTCTGCCCAGTTATCTCACGTTGGGACAATTCGTCAAAGCGATAGCCTCCTTCGTCGCTCCATTGATAGCGGCACAGGCCGCCATCTACTACGGGAACTGGAAGCTGCTGTTTACCATCTTCATGGTAATTGACATCGTTGCCGTCATTTATCTGTTTATGACGGATATCGTCGAACCGGAGGAGAAAAACGAGTCCTCCTCCTTTAAAGAATGCTTCAGCTTGCTGGGCAATAGCGTCATCATCCTATTCTTCATCGGCATATTGGTACATGTCGGCATCGATGTCGGCATCAACATTACCGCCCCCCGACTGCTACAGGAAAGAGTAGGCATACCACTGGTAGAAGCGGGATATGCAACAAGCCTTTATTTCTTATTCCGTACCTTCGGCTGCTTGTCGGGCACGTTCATCATGGCACGATTTTCACCCATCCGTTTTTTCATGGTGAGTGTATTGTTTATCCTTGCCGGAATGACGGGGCTTTACTTCTGCCGGGAGACAGTAACGATTTACATCTGTGTAGCTCTGATAGGATTGGGAAATTCCAACGTATTCTCGATCATCTTCTCCAACGCATTGCTCTACATGCCGACGCGCAACAACGAAATCTCCGGCTTGATGATAATGGGCATCACAGGCGGGGCTATATTCCCCGTTTTGATGGGGGCGGCCTCAGATGCCATGGGAGGACAGATCGGAGCCGTTATGGTTTTAACCATTTGCGTGGTTTATTTGTTATTCCTAATGATAAAGATGAAGAAAATGGCATTGGAATAATGCCACCGAGTATAATTATAGATGAAAAAAGAGCTATGAGTTTTTTGGGAATTGACATAGGAACAAGTTCAATATGCGGAGCTGTCTACAACACTTCGCATAGGAACATCACATCCGTGACAAAGGATAACAATACGAACATAAACTCTCCGAATATATGGGAAAAGACGCAGGATGCCACGGCCATAGTTAATATCGTATTGGAATTATTGCAAGAAATCCGGTCGCAATATCCGGATATCAAAGGAATCGGGCTATCCGGCCAGATGCATGGCATGTTGTACGTGGATGCCGAAGGCCGGGCGGTCAGCCCCCTATATACCTGGCAAGATGCCAGAGGAAGCCTGCCCTACAAAGAGGGATTGAGTTATGCCGCCTACCTGACCGAACGGACAGGGTTGCCTTTATCCACCGGGTTCGGCCTAGTGACTCACTTTTACAACCAAGAGAACGGTCTGGTACCACAGAGAGCCGCCAAATTATGTACCGTCATGGACTATGTAGCCATGACACTCACACAACGGAAGACACCCCTGATCGATTGCTCCAATGCAGCCAGTTTAGGTTTCTTCGACAAAGAACGATTACTTTTCGATGAACAAGCGTTGAACAGTGTAGGCATAGACACCTCCATTCTGCCGGAAGTCCGAAAGGATGTCGCCCTAGTAGGGTACTGCAAAAGTATCCCGGTCTACACCGCCATTGGTGACAATCAGGCGAGCTTTCTGGGTTCGGTACGTTCCATCGAACACTCCATTCACCTCACAGTAGGCACCAGTAGCCAGTTGTCCATCTATTCAGACACTTACGTGGACGTGCCGCCCTTGGACACGCGCCCTTTGCCGGGAGGCGGATACATACTGGTGGGTGCCGCTTTGTGCGGAGGATATTCTTTCAATCTTTTGAAAAACTTCTTTTCCGATACGGTGAAGTTTTTCACTAAACAGGTACTTGAAGATAAAGACCTATACAAAATGATGGTTTCCATCCCCTACAAAGAAGATTCATCCGAAGAACTTCGGGTAGAAACCCTGTTTGGCGGCACGCGGCAATATCCCGAAAAGCGAGGCAAGATAACCCATATATCCCTTTCCAATTATACGCCTGAAAATTTAATCCTGGCGTTCCTGAAAGGCATAAGCCAGGAGTTGTACGATTTTCATCATTTGCTGCCCCTTTCCGTACGGAAAGATAAAACCATTCTGGTCGGCTCAGGCAACGGCATCCGGAAGAATCCGTTGCTATGCAAGATACTGGAAGAACGTTTCAAACGTCCACTATATGTATCCGAATATCAGGAAGAGGCAGCTTTAGGAGCCTGCATATGCAGTATGGTAGGTGAGAAATACATCGACAGCTTTGCCGATTTTGAAAGCGAAAGGTGTGGGTTGGAGACAGAAAAAGTTAGTTGACACCGCCAGGGGAGTTATGAAGATTCTTGATAACTCCCCCGAAAGTCAAAGTTTGTTTTAGAGTCTGTTTGAATTTAAACAAACCGGGTCGACTCGCGTTCTATGATTTCTCCGTTCAGGTAAACACTCAGAGGAGGCCTGTCATTGCATTCCACTCTTCGCATCATCAAATCGATGCTGACATTGGCAATCTCTTTGCACGGCTGTATAAATGAGGTCAACGAATATTTCAGATGCTGGGAATACTTCATGTCATCGAACCCGCAAATCAACAAGTCCGAACCGATCTTATATCCCACGGCCTCCAAAGAAGACATTAAAACAGCGGCAGTAGAATCATTCGCACAGATAATGCCGGTTTCTCCTTTGAGGAGATGCATCGTCCTCACGAAACTAAGGTCTTCGGGATTCCCACAGAATTCGTTGAATTTATCGAATTTCAATCCATTCTCTTCGACCGTATCTTTGACTCCCAATAAACGAATACGGACGGAATAAGCCGAATCTGGACGGTAAAAGAAGCAAATGCGTTTGCAACCTGCTTTTATCAAATGCTGGGCCATCATGCATCCCGAACTGTAATTATCAAGGCATACTACATCGAACGGGCTTTTTTGAGGAATAGGCACGATATCCCGGTCAATCAACACCAAAGGTATTCCCGCCTGCCTGATTTTATCACAGATCGTCTGATTAATGTAATCCGCATCGGGCACTCTCTCCAAAGGCGAAAAGAAGATGCCGTCCACCTTTTTTTCGATATAATTATTGCAACAGGTTTCAATCAGGTTTCTCCTGATCTCGGCATTACTGGCAGTCGCTCCTTCCCAAAGGCTGTTAAGCTGCATCTTCTCAAATTGTTTCAGTATCTGATCGTTGATTATAGCAAATATCTCAGACTCTCCGGCTCCGGGAAGCAATAGGCCAAACGTACATTTCTTAATTCCTTCTTTAAAAAGAACAATGGTTCCCAAGCCCTTCTTCTTATTGACATAGCCTTCCTTTTGAAGCCTGTTGTAAACTTTAGATATGGTAGGTCTCGAAACTGAATATTTATCAGCCAAAGTAAGTTCTGTCGGAAGAAGAGTTCCAGTCGGATAGGCTCCTTTCAGAATATCCTCTTTTACCCTTAGATAAATCGTTTTATAATTATATTTGTCCTCCATGAGATTGTTTTTTTAGGAGACAAAGATAATCGTTTTACAGGATATTACACATAGGATACATAGAAATACAGAAACATTATACCTAAATAATAAGAAACCGTTTTGATTTTTACCTAAAAAGATATTTTGCTTTATTTCGGGCTTCTTCAATCTTCCCTTAATAAAAAGTCCGGCACATTTTTCTCTGTGACAGACTTTGAATATTATTGTTTTAAATGATTTTATAAGCTTTCTATTTCCTTGGTAGAGAGTCCGGTAGCTTGAATTATCATTTCGATAGATAATCCCATCTTTTTAAGGTTATGGGCTATTTCTGTTTTCCCTTCTATCTTTCCTTTTTTTAGACCTTTTGCTTCGCCTTCTTTAATTCCTTCTTTAATTCCTTCCAACCGTCCTTCAAGTTTTCCTTCAAGCCTTCCTTCCAACTTGGCAGTATCCAGCACATCATTTTGTATCATGATCGCACTTAGATGTTCATCGTATGCATGCCTTTCTTCAGGTTTCATATTATAATAAATAAGTTTCTGGCGGGCTTCCGCAAGTCCGGGTGCTGTGGTATCCGGGCGTATACGTCCCGTTTTCAGATAGTCAATCCATTCTTCGAGTGGAGTAATGGCGGCTTTATTGAATTCATTCACCCGAATCAGGAAGTATTCGGGGAATATCTGAGAGGGAAGTTTGCTTACCAAAGCATCTTTTTCTTTGGTGCTGACTAATAACTGATCGCCTGTGTGTACACCCAGAAATGTATTTTGCCCGTGGTACAGATAATCGTTCCCTTTGCCAATATCAAAATAGAGAATGCTGACGGAGTATATTTTCTTCACTTCGTAGTAGCGTTCGCCCAACGAGATATGCTCGGTAATGGCTTTGGCCACCCCATAGAGAATGCGCTCCAGATAATCCAACTCCCGCGTATTCTGAATTTCTACGATAATAATTTCTCCTTTGCTGTTCTTCGCTTTAATATCTACCCGGTTGAATTTGTCATCGGCAGTAAGCTGATTGCCTTCGCTTTCGAGTATTTCTACTATCTTGACTTGTTCGTTCAGCAATACGGTTAGCAGACCTTCGAGAACTCCGAAATTGGCTTTCTGACGCAAAAGACGCTTTACAGCCCAATCAAATCTGATATAACGGTCGACTGTTTCCATAATCATTCATTTAAATCCTTTAATAACACAAAGATATGCATTTTAAAATGAATAGATGCTATTATTTCTGTTTTTCGTCACTAAAGTGTCATTCCGCTTACTTCATTTCTGACGGCAGATGAACAGATTATTCCGGAGGCTATAATGTGCTTTAGCTAGGGCTTACTTTAGATAAGAAGAGAAGTAACAATAAAGATATCAAGTATCTTAGAGAGCGAGCAGCATCACAACAATACAGTCAAAAATATTAATATGTAGCAACATGGAAAAATTTTTGAACTATATGTAAAATGTCCTTGTGATCTATTGTTGCATATGTTAGATTCAAGAAATTATTATAATTTCCTGAATGACATGTCACCTGAATTATTTACGGGAGAGTGCAAGGACTTTTCGCTATCAACTTTGGAATGCAGTTATTGCATGTTATCAAGGGCAGTAGGATTAGCCGGATATGAAAAGACAAAATATTTTCTATTATTTTCAATACTTTGTACCAGAAGGGGGTTATAGGACATGTAATGAATCAGTGAATTGACTATTTTATAGTAATATCCGTGTTTATGTGACACTCTACCTTGTTTTCTGATTTATTGCTAACTACTTACTTCTTCAAAACTGCCGGAATAGCATCCTATAAGGTCGTTTTCGGGCTCGAAAGGAGGAAAAAAAGAGGCTTTCATCTATGAAATAACCTAAATTGACGGATGAAACATTAATTGTCGTGGATGAACTATTAATTATCATCCAATGAAACATTAATTATCATCAAGTGAACTATTAATTATCATCGGATCAAGTTACCATTCCCATCCGATGAAATCGTATTATCATCGGATGAAGTGATTGTTTCCATCTAATGAAGGCATAATTCTTCTGTTTGCTTCGATTTTTATCCACTTATTCTCTACTTGCTTCGCTGCGGGTGAACTCTCTTTTTTAATAAAATGAGAGAATAATTGCTTACTGTAAATCATTTGGAATGGAGAAATGGTGAAATTAAATCCTTCTGCTGATGATTGTATCGTTTGTCAATCAAATTGAAAAAGGCTAATCGCTTTACATTGCGTTTTTTCGATCATGCTTACCATTGGGACGGAATAACGCTGCTCAGGGCATTTGAAAAAAGCAAACTGTCAAAATGATACGGGAAGTATTTTCTATGATTGATTTGCAGGGAATAGTAAACATTTGTCTTTCGGACTTGTTTCTATTGCAACGAATCATTAAAAAACAAAACCGATTATGAAACAAAGAAAAGTTCTTATAGGAATTGCCGTAGCTATTTTTATCTTACTGTTATTGTACTGGTTGTTTGTAGCCGAAGATATCAATGCATGGCTTCCGGTCAACTAATCAGGTAGTGACTTTAGACGTGTAT
>ERZ773242.1451-NODE-1451-length-22706-cov-3.805218_pt1 | contig 22706 bp, 17 predicted proteins | sample MGYA00511077_ERZ773242 | MGnify/ENA primary metagenome ERZ773242 (study PRJEB29015, sample SAMEA2737754) | human gut metagenome | biome: human gut; feature: human-associated habitat; material: faeces | place: China | collected 2012 ... | reverse complement strand
GAATGTTTTGAACGTGTCGGGACCGGCATCTATTGTGAAAAAAGTAGATAAGGTTGTGGCTACGATTGATGTGGATGGAATGTCATCGAATCTGACGGATAATGTGATTCCGGTTCTCTATGATTCGGATGGAAATGAAGTGGATACCACCCAGCTGAAGCTGAGCAATACGACAGTGACGATTTCGGCAAAAATACTGAGTGTAAAGGAAGTACCGCTTGTATTTTCGACAACAGGAACCCCATACGGGGAATATCGTGTAGTGGAGATCAGTAGTACACCGGATACCGTGAAACTGAAAGGGGCATCCAATGTACTCAATCCGTTTGTTTCACTTGAAATTCCGGCAAATGTAATCAATGTGAGCGGAGCAAAAAATGATGTAAAGACAACGATTGATATTTCCGAATATCTGCCGGACGGCGTGGAACTGGTAGATTCTTCAGCGGCATCCGTTACGGTAACCGTCAGAATTGAAGCGTATGCGTCCAGAACCTATCATCTGCCGACATCTGATATCAAGGTTAACAGTCTGCCGGACGGCCTGAACTTATCTTTTGATAAGGCACAGGTTTCTGTGACGATCAGTGGGCTGCAGGATGATCTGAATAAGCTGAATGCATCGGAGCTGGCAGCATCCATTGATGCCTCCCGGCTGAGCGAGGGAACGCATCAGGTGGAACTTTCACTGAAACTGGATGAAGATCATTATGCATATCAGCCGATTACTGTCAGCGTTACCGTGAAAGCGAAGAATACACAGGACGGAGATACTTCGACAGACAGCGGTGAGGATACCGGCGAATAGTAAAGTATATAAAGGAGTTATAATTATTATGGCAAGAATGTTTGGAACCGATGGAGTCAGAGGAGTTGCGGGGACAGAGCTTACAATTGAACTTGCAATGAAGCTCGGTCAGGCGGGCGCTTATGTTTTAACAAAGGAACAGTCCCACCAGCCGACAATCATCATTGGATGTGATACAAGAATTTCCGGAGGAATGCTTGCAAATGCATTGATGGCAGGAATTTGTTCAGTCGGAGCAAATGCTATTTTTGTGGGAGTTGCCCCGACACCTGCAATTGCATATCTTACAAGGAAACATAAAGTAGATGCAGGGGTTGTGATTTCTGCTTCCCATAATCCGATGGAATTTAACGGAATCAAATTTTTTAATGGAGATGGATATAAATTATCCGATCAGCTGGAGGACGAAATCGAGGCATTGATCCGGAATGATATGGAAGACGTTGTTTTTCCGATCGGACCGGGAATCGGCAGGGTTGAGTATCGGGTTGATATTGTGGATGAGTATATTGCGTTTGAGAAAAAGACGGTTCCGGTAGATCTGTCTGCGTTGAAGATCGTTGTGGACTGTGCAGAAGGCGCAAGTTCCTATACTTCGGTTAAGACGCTGAAAGATCTGGGGGCAAATCTGATCGCTATTCATACCAATCCGGATGGAACGAACATTAATTCCAATTGCGGTTCTACCCATATGGACGAACTGTGTGCAAGAGTTGTTTCCGAAAAGGCAGATATCGGTATTGCATTTGACGGAGATGCGGATCGTATGCTTGCTGTAGATGAAAACGGAAAGCTGGTAGATGGAGATCAGATCATGGCGATTTGCGGAAATTTCCTGAAAGAAAACGGAAAACTTGCAAAGGACACCATTGTTGTCACCGTGATGACGAATCTGGGATTCAGTCTGATGGGAGAAAAACAGGGAATTCATGTGGAGAAAACAAAAGTCGGAGACCGTTATGTTCTTGAAAATATGTTGGAAAACGGATATAATCTCGGAGGAGAGCAGTCCGGTCATGTGATTTTTCTGGATGACAACACAACCGGAGACGGACTTCTTTCCGCATTACACTTATTGCAGGTGATGGTGGAAACCAAAAAGAAATTATCAGAACTTGCACAGATCATGGAGGTGCTGCCACAGGCATTGGTCAATGCAAAAGTGCCGAACCATAAAAAAGAAAGTTACATGGAATATTCAGAAATTGCAGAGGCAATCGGTGAACTGGAGAAAAAATTTGCCGGAGAAGGAAGGGTTCTAATCCGTCCATCTGGTACAGAACCATTGGTTCGTGTCATGATCGAAGGCAAAAATCAGGAAGTGATTCAGCAGGAAGCAAAGCAGTTAGCTGATCTGATTACCAAAGTTATGTTATAAGGAGGCGTTCTTATGGTATCCCAAAAAGTAAAAATTATTAATCCTACAGGACTGCACTTACGTCCGGCAGGAAATTTATGCAAAGAGGCGATGAAATATAATAGCAAGATTACATTCGAGTACAGCGGAAATACAGCAAATGCCAAAAGTGTGCTCAGCGTCCTGGGTGCATGTATCAAATCCGGAGATGAGATTACACTTATCTGTGACGGAGAAGATGAACAGGGAGCACTTCGGGAACTGGTCGCTTATGTGGAAAGCGGACTGGGCGAATAAAATTTTTGCGGGGTACAACCGGAAAACTACATGTTAGAGGAAAGTTTTAATGAAAGATAAATACAAGCATTTATTGAATTTTACGGCGAATATCATATCGCTTGCGGTGGAAGCGTGTATGTTCGGATGGGTATGGTATATGCTCTATATTCCGATGCTGGATAAAGCGAATACTTTTTTCAACAGAGGTAACTGGGCAGTGATTGGTATGTATGTACTCTTTGTGTTCTTTTTCACGAAGATATTCGGAGGATACCGGATCGGATATATGCGGATTTCGGATATTATATTATCCCAGATATTGGCAGTGATTCTTGCGATGATTGTTGCATATTTTGAGATCTGTCTGGTAGCCAACGATTATCTGCCACCACAGCCATTGCTTCTGATGACGGTAACAGAGATTATATTTATCGTTCCGTGGGTCGTACTGGTGCGAAAGGCATATACGCGTCTGTATCCGCCGCGTCAGATGCTTGTGATTTATGGAAATTATTCGCCGGATGATCTGATCGGAAAAATCAACACAAGAAAAGACAAGTATAATATCTGTGCAGCGGAAAGTTACCGGATTGGTTATGAAAAGCTGTATCCGATGATTCAGAAATATAATGCGGTGGTTCTGTGTGATCTGCCGTCTGAAGTGCGTAATCAGATTATGAAATACTGTTATCAGGAATCTATCCGCACGTATGTGACACCAAAGATTTCAGATATTCTGTTTCGTGGAGCGGATGATATTCATCTGTTTGATACACCGCTGTATCTGTCCCGGAATCAGGGACTGGGAATTGTGGATCTGTTTGTAAAACGACTGATGGATATTATTATTTCCCTGATCGGAATTGTGATTGCTTCGCCATTTATGATTGTGATTGCACTTTGCATTAAATTATATGATCATGGTCCGGTATTGTACAAGCAGGAGCGTCTGACCAAAGACGGAGAGCCGTTTATGATCTACAAGTTCCGCAGCATGACCACACATTCCGAGGATGCGGGGGCTCGTCTTGCCGCAAAAGGAGATGCGCGGATTACGCCGGTCGGCCGTGTGATCCGGGCCATTCATTTTGACGAGCTGCCACAGCTGTTTAATATTTTAAAGGGTGAGATGTCTGTTGTGGGACCCCGCCCGGAGCGTCAGATTATTGCGGATCAGTATACGGAAGAAATTCCGGAATTCGTACTCCGGCTGAAAGTAAAAGCGGGACTGACCGGGTATGCACAGGTATATGGAAAGTATAATACAACCCCATATGATAAACTGAAACTTGATCTGACGTATATCGAAAATTATTCGGTCTGGATGGACATAAAAATTTTGTTCCTGACATTTAAGATTCTGTTCCAGAAAGAAAACACGGAAGGTGTGGATCAGGATCAGACAACTGCAATCAAGTAAAACTGAATAAATAAAATAACGGCAAAATTTGAAATTTCAAATTTTGCTGTTGTTTTTAATAAGCAAATGTTAATGTCTGTTGGTCTTACTTGACAGGTCTTTAGAATCACCGGTAACAAGCTACTATAGGGGGAGTGAATAAACCACCGGCTTAGCCGGTGGTTCCTGATGGATATGTTTTTAATTGCTGAAAATTATCAGAGTTTTTTGACTATACCTTTAGAATTGCATTTGTATTTATGACCTTTCCATACGACTTTCCGGTTTTTTACTAATACTCCGTTTGAATCAAAGTAATATTTATGACCTTTAATTTTGACGATGTTTTGTTTGACAATAATACCATTGTGATCTACGGCATATAATCTTTTTTTCCAGGATACAAAATCGTATTTTACTCCATCAGCTGTCATAAGTGTGCCATCCGTATCGAATAGATAGGATGTATTTTCTATGGTGTAGAGACAGTCATAAACCATTTTTCCGTCTTTTTTGAAGAAGTAATAGAATCCATCCTGTTCTAGCCAATCATCTGACAGGAGAGTTCCGATACTATTCATTGCATAATAGTCTGCTCCGATTTGGGTAATTATCATATCATCCTCATCTGTCTCATCATTGGCATATGATGGATCAATATACAGGTAACCATTTGAGTTGAAATAATATAATGAGTTACCTATTTCTTTGAATCCGACAGTAAGATAAGCATATTTACGGTCGTTTGTAAGAGTGTAATATTGTTTGCCTTCTTGTGAAGTGAGCCAATGATTATATGTATTATTGGAAGTAAATTTGCCATATTGCATTAATCCGGTTTTGTCAAAAAAATAGTAGTGCTTTCCAATTTTTTGAGTACCAATAAGCGGTTGACAATTTTTGTCAAAATAATATGTATTATAATTCATGTTTACACCATCGGAACCGAAGAAATGTTGCCATCCTTTCAATTGGTTATTAGAGGATATTTGAGATCCTTTATATAAGGTGATCTTATCGTTTACGATATGATAGATTAAGGTCTTTTTTTCGGTGCCAACAGCATAACACATTCCGTATTTTGAAGCACGGGTGGAAGCTTTGTATATTTTCCAGTATCCGGTATCTTCTGCTTTGTCATCATAATATATATTTGATGCGAAAGAATATTTTGGTTGAACAGCGTTAATAAGCCGCTGAGTGTTTCCACTAGTTGTACCATGATGACATAATTTCATAATGTCACATTTTAATGCATCGCCATAATAATTACAAAGCGCTTCTGCTTCATCCTTATAACAATCACCAGCAGTAAAATATCTGGTATTGCCACAACTGAAAATCATTGCAAGAGAAGTGTTGTTTTCATAGGTTGTGTAACCATTTCCGTTTGAATCAATATGTGGCATATAATCTACAGGGTTTACAGGACCGATTACTTTGCCTGTAATATCGCCGATTGTTAATTGGTCGTTTACACGTAAATAGTGTATATTTGTGTATGCCGATACGGAATTTTGAATTTCATCAAATTTTTTTTGATATCGTTGGCTATATGCAGAGTAGCTTCGGGAAGGAAGATACAGATTGTCGACAGTGATGCCGGAGTTGATGAGAAATTTTAATCCCGCAATGAAGTCTCCGGAAGTTCCACCGGTATGATCGGAATGCAAATGGCTAAAACATATATCGACATGGGTTAAGCCAAGCGTCTGGAGCTGATTGAGAATGGTTGGTGCATGACTATAGCGACCGATATCAATTAATAAAGCATGTCTTCTAGATTCAAGAAGAACGCAGTCTCCTTTTTCTGGGGAATCAAGGTAGATGGCGTAAATATTCATTTCCGAAATTGGAGATGCTGATACAGTCAGCGGTGTAAAAAAAGATAAGATAAAAATAAATGCAATTAATATAATAGGTAGTTCCTTTTTCATATTGTCCTCCTGTCTATTGTATTATAACAAATTTTAAGAGGAATTTCAGCATTTTTTAGGAATTAAACAGATTGCCTTTACTCATATTTATGTTATACTAAAGATAAACTGCTGTTTTTAGCTTTTGTTTTGCATGATAAAATATAATAATGAAACAAGGAGTTACACATGAGAGATATTAAAATCAGCGTTATTATGCCTGTATATCGGGTGGAAGAATATGTTGGGAAAGCAATTGAAAGCATATTGGGACAGACCTTTATGGATTTTGAATTTCTTATTGTGGACGATGGAACTCCGGATCGGAGTGGGGAAATTTGTGATGAATATGCCAAGAGAGACTCGCGTATTCAGGTAATCCACAAGGAGAATGGTGGGGCACCGAGTGCAAGAAACACAGCCATTGATCTGGCACAGGGAAAATATGTTTATTTTCTGGATTCAGATGACTGGGCAGAAAAAACGATGCTTCAGGATATGTATGATATGGCTGAAAAGTATCAGGCACAGCTTGTGGTCTGTGGTTTCTACATTGACACGTATTACGGAAACAGGCATTTGAGTGAGAAAATATATGTAGATGATAGGGTTTTTACAAATGCACAATCTTTCCGTGAAGAGGCATATCGGTATTATGATAGAAATATGTTGTATACTCCGTGGAATAAATTGTATCGATTGGATTACATAAAAGAGAATGGATTATATTTTCCGCAGACTTTGTGGGATGACTTTCCGTTTAATATTAGTTATATCCGAAATGTGGAATCTGTTGTGGTTTCAACGAAAGCTTATTATCATTTCATCAGGGCGCGTGCAGAGTCAGAAACGGCAGCGTATTGTGCCAATATGTATGAAAAGCGGGAGGAAGAACATGGTTGGCTTTTAGATCTGTATAAAGAGTGGAACATAGACAGTATGCCTGCAAAAGAAATGATTGCGAGACGTTATATTGAGCGGATGATAGGCTGTGTCGCGAATGTAACGAGTTCAAAGTGCACATTATCCGGCAGGGAGCAGCGAAAACAAATCAGGAAGATGCTTCATAATCCACGGGTAGATGAGGCACTAGGAATTGCAAAGCCACGTTCAAAATATATGAAGATTATGCTGATTCCGGTTCGTTGGAAGAACACCTATCTTACATGGCTTGAATCGGCTGTTATTACGCTCGTAAAAGAACACAATACGAAGCTTTTTGCAAAGTTGAAGGCAGGAAGATAATATGGCGATATTACAGACAAATGAATTGTTGAAAGAAAATTTGTCTAGGAAAATTGGACTACATCATCTGAATATTGGTGAAATTACAGAAATTAAGAAGATTGTATTGGAAATTGCAATCGATGTGATTACATTGTGCGAACAAAATGAGATACCATATATGCTTGGAGGAGGCTCAGCACTGGGGGCAGTGAGACATAGGGGGTTTATTCCCTGGGATGATGATGTGGATCTTAATATTCCAAGAAAATATATTCCAGAATTGCTTGCTGCAATTGAGAAGAATTATGCGGACAAGTATTATGTGGAAGCACCAATGTATACAGAAGGCTATCTGAGTTCTTTTATACAGGTACACAGAAAGAATACGGTCTTTCAAGAATACAGAAATCAGAAAAAGGAACAATGTGGAATCAAAATAGACATCTTTATTATAGAAAACACTTATGATAATCCGCTCCAGCGTCTACGACACGGAGTCGGTGTTCAGGCTGGATTGTTTTTTTTGTCCTGTTACAGAATGTACGCTTGGAGAGATGAGTTTAAGGAACTCGCACGCGGAAACCGTAAGGCTGGTTGTGTGATGTTTATAAAGCGTTGTATTGGTTGGTTGTTTGCATTGAATCCCAAGTATTTATATAAAAAAGTACAGATGGAAATGGCACGTTGCAGAGATGATGATTCAAAATATATTACCATTCCATCAGGCAGAAAACATTTTTTCGGCGAATTATACCCGAGGCATCCTTATATGGATACTGTAAAGATGGAATTTGAAGGAAACATGTTTTGTGTTACGAAAGATTATGATAATTATCTTTCCAGATTATATGGTGATTACATGACATTACCACCGGAGAATAAGAGAGAACATCACGTGCTTTATGATCTGAAACTTCTGGGACAATACAAGGAACCAAGATTGTTGGATAAGAAAGAAATACAACAGGTTTTGGTAGGAATGCTGGATGATTTTGCCGCTTATTGTGAAAAATATAAGCTGAGATATTATTTGGTTGGAGGAACCTTGTTAGGGGCAGTGAGACATAAGGGATTTATTCCCTGGGATGATGACATCGATGTTGGTATGCCGAGACCGGATTATGAGAGATTTCTGAAACTTGTAAAAACAAATCCGGTGAATGGGCATTTGCTGGCAATTTCCGGTGAAGAGGGAACACTCTCTAATCCGTATTGCGAACTGGTTCATACAGGAACGTATTTAGAACGAAACAGTTCGCAATACATTCGCGAAAAATGTCAGGTATTGCATTTGTTCATAGATATTTTTCCACAGGATGGATGGCCGGAAGACGAAAAAGAGGCAATACGGTTATCGAGGAAGATGAAAAGGATGCGTTATATGATCCAGAATGCAAGAGCTAAAATTGGCAAGGGAACATCAATTGGACATATTATTGCAAAAACACCTCTGGTTCTTATAATGCGATGTGTTGGTTATCCGAGAATTATCCGAAAGATGAATCAAATTGCTTCCAGATATGATTATGATACAGCGAAATATGTTGGGGCAATTACATATGGAATCTATGGGGTGGGAGAACGGTGCCTACATGATGAGGTAGTGCAGTTCACGCGAGTATTATTTGAAAATCACGAGTATTTTGCTCCCGGAGGATACGAAAAATATCTGACACAGATTTTTGGTGATTATATGAAATTGCCACCGGAAAAGAAACGGAGGGATCATCAGATGAAAGTATGGGTCGATTCCAGTATAGAGATTTAATTATTCAAATCAAAATAAGTGAGGTAATTATGAAAAAATATATAGAATCATTTGTTAATTATCGTTTTTTGTTATGGGAACTGGTAAAAAAAGGAATTAAATTAAAGTATAGACGATCCTATCTTGGTATTATCTGGTCATTGCTTGAGCCGTTATTGACAATGATTGTGTTAACAATCGTTTTTGGTACAATTTTAGGAACACGTACGAAAGAATTTTCTGTATATATTCTTTGCGGACGTCTTTTGTATAATTTTTATTCAACTTCAACTAAATCAGCGTTGACATCAATACGACGAAACGCGGCTATGATTAAGAAAGTATATGTACCAAAATATTTATATACTTTGTCAAGCATTCTATATAATTATATTATTTTCTTAATTTCGCTGATTGTTCTTGTTGTTGTGGCTGCTGTATTAAATGTTCGACCAACATGGTATCTGATGCAGGCACCGATTGCTTTGATTCTTGTATTACTTCTTTCGATTGGTTGTAGTTTTATTCTTGCAACACTTGGGGTGTTTTTTCGTGATATGGAATATCTTTGGGGAGTTGCTTTGATGTTGATTATGTATATGTGTGCGATCTTTTATCAGCCGGAGAAAATCCTTGATAGTAGTTTTTCATGGATTTTAAAGTTTAATCCGTTGTATAGCATAATCAGTATTTTCAGGGATGCTGTTTTTGGTAGATTGATGAATGTTCACTATTTTTTATACGCTTTGGGATTTAGTGTAGTGACAATGGTGGTAGGATTGATAATGTTTGTTAAAAAACAGGATGATTTCATCCTACAAATATAAGAATGGAGTGTTCTATGAGCAAAGAAGATGCTATTGTATTAAAAAATATAGGGATGAAATTTAATTTAAGCAAAGAAAAAGTTGATAGTTTGAAGGATTATGTAATCCAGTCGTTACGCCATCAGATCCAATATAATGAATTTTGGGCATTGAAAGATATTAACCTTACAATTAAAAAGGGAGAAAGGGTTGGCATCCTCGGATTGAATGGTGCTGGGAAAAGTACGCTATTAAAAGTAATTGCTGGAGTATTTAAGCCAACGGAGGGAACGTTGGAAAAACATGGAAAAATTGCGCCGCTGTTGGAATTGGGAGCGGGATTTGAAAAACAATATACGGGAAAAGAAAATATTTATCTGTATGGTGCAATGCTTGGGTATACAAAACAATTTATTGATGAAAAATATGATGAGATTGTCGAATTTTCTGAATTGGGCGAGTTTATTGATGTTCCAGTGAAAAATTATTCATCCGGAATGAAGTCTAGATTGGGATTTTCAATTGCGACTATTGTTTCTCCTAAAATTCTTATTTTAGATGAAGTACTATCGGTAGGTGATGCAAAATTTCGTAAAAAAAGTGAAAAAAAAGTTATGAGTATGTTTGATTCTGGGGTGACAGTTTTATTTGTATCACATTCACTGGATCAGGTTAAACGGATATGTAATAAGGCTATGATACTTGATCATGGAAAATTGATTGCATTTGGTGAAATTGATGATATTGCATCGGTGTATGAAAAAATGATAGAGGAAAGAGAAAAAGAAGTGCCGAAGAAGAAAATAAAAAAATCTACGGCAAAGAAAGAGTAGGAGTCTTAAGATGAATATATCAATAATTTGGAAATTGTCAGCCGATGAAAATAGTAATTTAATTACCTTACAATGCTTAAAGGAACAAATAATTGCTGCAGATTTAAATGTACAGGTTTTAATTTATCAAAAGGAGAATGATGAAAAGAACAGATTTATTTCTGAATTAGAAACGCTGAAAATTAAAGCAGATAAATATGCACTGATAAATGAAAACTCATTGTATGAACATGCACAAAAACATGTAACAGGTGATATTATTACCTATCTTAATGGAGGCGATAGATGGACACCAGGTACTTTGAGACAGGTGCAGGAGATTTCAGAAAAATATTCAAAAAATAATATATTTATGCTGCGTAAGGTAATGCCTGATGGAACAGGTGGTGCGTTTGCAATGGATGAAATGAATAAGAAAATAGTTGTGCAGGATGTGACTAAAGAATTTTATTGTTATCCATTTTATTTTGGAGGTACATTTCTGAGCAATAAAGTTTTTGTGGAAAATAAATTTGACGAAACATTGGGGATGGAGACGGAGAAAGATTTTTTCTTACGTTTAATGGCAAAAGAAAAGAAATTTATTTTTCTTAATTCGCAAATTTATGAGAGTGTTGAGGTACAAGAGGGCAACAGCACTTTTTATGAAGGAATTTACAAAAGGGAATGGTATGAGGAGTCATTTACAGAGTTCTGGATACCTTTTTTAAAGAATCTTAAAGAAAAATACGGAAAAGTTCCTAGTTTTATTCAGTATCATTTTATGTTTACAGTGAAAAGCCGAATAATGAGTAATTTAAATAATCGGAACAAACATGTAATTTCACAGGGACAGGAAAAACTTTGTTTGGAGAGAATGGGACAGGCGTTCCAGTATATAGAAGATGATATCATGTTTGACTGTCAGAAAATTAAGGAAAGTCATCTGACAGATTCTATGAAATGGTTATGTGGAATTTTGAAATATGGGGGGGATTTTAAATTTGAAAAAAGATATTTGTCGGGAAATGTTTATTATGGTTCAAAAAATACAGTATTCAATAAGATTACAAATTTAAAAACAAATATTCTTTTTATGAATTATGAAAATAATATGTTGAGCATTGATGGAACAATACATCCTATTCTATATTCAATGTCAGATGATATATTTATGCTGTTTAATGGGAAAAAATATTCTTTGAAATATAATGGAAGATACGCATTGACAAAAATTTTTGGTGTCAGTGTATACAAAGGTCATTCGTTCCATGCAGATTTTCCTTTGGATAAAGTGAAAGAGTGTGAATTGTTTTGCGTGGCAGATATTGGCGGAGAAAAAATAAAAATTAATTTTTCCTATGAATCTCATTTTAGCAGAATGAGTGGTGCTTTTGCAAACAGTTACTGGTGTTTTGGTAATGTACAAAAGTATATGGCAATAAAGAATGGAGAAGGTATCAGAGTTCTTGCCATAGGGAAAAGGGAGCAGAGAAAACAGGAACATAAGTTATCAAAAGAAATGTTTTTGTCATTTAATAAACGGGCATGGCTGTTTCTTGTAATTCGAAAAGTATATTTTATGATGCGACCAATTATGAAGCATAAGCCGATTTGGATGTATCTGGACAAGATTTATAAGGGCGGAGATTCTTCTGAATATTTGTATAGATATTCTGTTGACCAAAAAGATGGGAATAAACATTATTATCTGATTGATAAGCATACAACAGATTATAAGCGATTAAAGAAAGCAGGATATAAGCCGCTTGTAAGAGGAAGCATTAAGCATCGTCTTGTATTTCTTATGGCAGATATGATGGTTATTTCAAATTCAACGGTTTTTGCTTTTAATAATTACGGACTTCCGAATTCAAGTTATGTACGTGATCTTGTTAATTTTCATGTATGCTGTGTACAACATGGTATGTCTGTACAGAAGATTGCGGTTGCACAGAATCGTTTGCGTGATAATACCAGACTTTATTTTTGTGCATCGAAATATGAGATAGAAAATCTTTCTAAACCAATTTATGATTATGTAGGTTATGATGCGTTAAAACTTACGGGAGTACCACGTTACGATGGACTTAAAAATGATGATAAGAAGCAGATTATGATCAGTCCTACATGGCGCATGCAGGCAGCTGTACCGGTACGTACCAGTGAAGGAGAACAGAGAGATTACAATCCATTGTTTAAAGAAAGCACTTATTTTCAGGTATTTAATTCTTTGATCAATGACCCGCGACTGATTGATGCTGCGAAGAAATACGGTTATCGGATTAAATATGTACTGCATCCTATTGTGAGCGCACAGGTAAATGATTTTGATAGGAATGATTATGTAGATATTATTCCTGCGGTTGGGGACATGAGCTATGAGACGATGTTTCGCGAGTCAAGCCTGATGGTAACTGATTTTTCTGGTATCCAGTTTGATTTTGCCTATATGAGAAAGCCACTGGTATATCTGCATCATAAAGACATTCCGCAGCATTATGAGGAGGGAACGTTTTTCTACGATACGATGGCATTTGGCGAAATTGCACATGATAATGATGAATTGATAGAATTATTGTGTGAATACATGGCGAATGGATGTAAAATGAAAGATGAATATGTGCGCCGTGCGGATGATTTTTTTTATTATAATGATCATAATAATTGTAAGCGCATTTATGAGATAATGGTTGATTATCAGAAAAAGAAGGTATTACCTTATTGTCATATATAAATAATATAAAATAAAAAATAGGGAGATGTTATCATGAATATTGGAGTAATTTTTGCAGGTGGTGTGGGGAAACGTATGAATAGTCGCGTGAAACCCAAACAATTTATTGATGTGTATGGAAAACCTATTATTATTCATACACTGGAATTGTTTGAGAATCATCCGGAAATTGATGCAATTACAGTTGCATGTCTGGAGGAGTGGATTCCTTATCTGCAGGAACTTTTGGAAAAATTTAATATCCATAAGGTGAAGAAGGTTGTTTCAGGAGGGGCAAGTGGTCAGGAATCCATTTATAATGGATTAAAAGCAGCAGAAGAAATTGCTTGTGGAGAAAAATCTATTGTACTTATACATGATGGAGTTCGCCCACTTATTAATGAGAAAACAATTACAGATAATATAGAGTCGGTTAAGAAGCATGGTTCTTCCATTACTTGTGTTAAAGTAAAAGAAACCGTTTTGGTTGTTGCAGAGGATAATTCTATCGAGGATGTTCCGAATCGTGCGGATACGCGTCTGGCTCGTGCACCACAGAGTTTTTATCTTGATGAAATTATTGAAGCGCACCGTAAAGCAATTGCAGAGAATAAGTTTGATTTTATTGATTCCTGTTCTATGATGCAGTATTATGGTAAAAAATTATATTTGATCGAAGGACCACAGGAAAATATTAAGATTACTACACCAGATGATTTTTATACGATGCGTGCGTTGTTGGATGCAAAAGAAGAAGCGCAGATTTATGGTTTAGAAGATTAAATTCATTTTAGATTAGGAGACCCGATATGAAAGATGTTTTAGAAGAAGATTTTGACAAGATTACAAAACGGGATATTTCATGGGATGCGTTGCGGAATAGTTCATTTGTGATTACTGGAGCAACAGGTTTGATTGGTTCTTTGATTGTGAAATATTTGCTATATGCAAATCGAACCATGAATTTTGGTGCAAAGATTTATGCAGTAGTACGTAATGTTGAAAAGGCAGATAAGATTTTTGCAGAAGAAAAAACAGATGCGTTAACTTATGTTGTGGCAGACCTGACAAAAGAAAAAGTGAACTGTGAAGGAGATTGTGATTATATTGTTCATGCTGCAGCAGTGACAGCATCGAAAGTAATGGTGTCTGATCCGGTAGGTACCATTTGTACGTCAATTGATGGAACAGAAAAAATGCTTCAACTTGCAGTGGAAAAGAAGGCGAAAGCATTTATTTATATTTCATCAATGGAAATTTATGGACAGCCGACAGTAGGTGGAAAAACTGCTGAAAAGGACTTAGGTTATGTTGATATTGAGAATGTTCGAAGCTGTTATCCGGAAGGAAAACGTATGTGTGAATGTCTGTGTACTGCATATGCGGCGCAGTATGGAGTAAATGTAATCAGCGCGAGACTGGCACAGACTTTTGGTGCGGGAATTCTTCCAACAGAAAATCGTGTGTTTGCACAATTTGCAAGAAGCGTGATGCGAGGTGAAAATATTGTACTGCATACGACTGGAGAGTCCGAAGGTAATTATGTATATACGGCAGATGCTATTGCCGCTATTATGACCCTTTTAGTGAAAGGAAAAGCTGGGGAAGCATATAATATAGCAAATGAGGATAGCCATATCACAATTCGGAATATGGCAGAGCTCGTTGCAAGAGAGATTGCAGGAGAAAAGATACAGGTGGTTATTGATATACCAGAGGATAGTGTATCACTTGGATATGCACCACCGGTAAAAATGTGGCTAGATGCTTCAAAGATGCGAGAACTCGGATGGAAACCGGAAATTGGGTTAGTTGAAGCTTATAAACGAATGATATGCTGGATGAAATAAGTTAAAGTGGTGGTATAGTTTTGATACTTATATCGTATTTTAAAAGAGGGTGAAATATGGAGTTAAAAAATAAATATGTGATTTTGCTATTAACAAATAGAGATTCAGATAATATAGGTGATCAAGTTATTGAAAATAGTGATATTGGATTATTACATGCTTTAATGAGGAATCTTGGATTTAGCAAAAGTGAGTATCAAATTAGTAGTAGATCGGCTTCTATTATTACAAAAAAATATATGAAAACAAGAGACCCTCTATTATTACAAAATGCCAAGGATGCAATATCACAGGCAGATTTGATTGTTTTTGGAGGAGCGCCAGTATTCAATTATTTGTATCAAACATTTTATGAAAGAACAGCACTAACTCTTGAAATTGCTCAGCAATTTAACAAACCTGTTATTTTTTCGGCAATTGGAATTGAGGCATATAATGAAGAAAATAAAAGGTGCCAGAGACTAAAAATAGCACTTAATATGGGATGTGTGAAACAGATCACTACACGTGACGGGATAGACAAACTTGAAAAATATAAAGTTAATGATTCTTTTGAAATAGGTCTTGTATCTGATCCGGCTGTGTTTTCTGCAACAGTATTTGATAATTTTATTGGTCAGGAGGCAATTTTAAAGTCAAATGGCAAAAAAAATGCGAAAAAGAAAATTGGCATATTTGTTATGAGAGCGAATGGATTTATAGATAATCATGTTGATTTCGCGAAAGAACAATCTGCAAAATTATGGACGGATGTCATTGATATATTAAAAATCCGGGGCTATGATTATGAATTGATAACAAGTGGTAATTTTGGAGATGAAGCTTTTTTGGATTATCTTATCAGATTTTACAATGTACCGATAGAAAAATGTGTGTTTAATATGAATTTACCAGAGAACTTGTTTGTAAAAATGTCGGAATATGATGGGGTGATTTCGTGCCGCCTTCACCCTGGAATTATTTCCTTTTCGATGAATATTCCATCTGTGAATTTAGTCTGGAATACGAAAGTATCAAGCTTTTATAAAAGAATAGGGTATCCTGAGAGAGCAATAGAACGTTGTGATTTTGTTGCAGAAAAGATTGTTAATAAATTGGAAAAAGCAATGAAAGAGGGCATCGTTAAAGACCCGGAATATCTCATGAGCGTATATCGGGCACTTTTTACTGGTGTAAAAAAGATTATACTTGGATCAAATTGTAACATTCAGCCTTATGATTACAAAACTTTGCTTGAAAATATCCAGAAGTTTGAGGGTACTTCATTAAAAGAACAAAATGAAAAATTAATGAGAAAGTTCAGAAGAACTTATGAAACTTGTAATGAAAGATTGAATGTGAATCAAAAACTTAGAAAAAAAATTAAAATACAAGAAGACGCTAATAAAAAAAAGTGGAAAAACACAGCTTATGTGGTTTTAACAGTGCAGACATTCATTTCATTAATTATAATTTGGATAATTGCAAGAATGAAAATGGTGAGCAAAATTCCTTTTGCGATAATTGCAATAATTTTATTTGGATTATTGATTGCAGTCTTTCAGTATATTTATCCCGGCAAGGGAATAGAGAAGAAGATAAAAAAATTATTATCCAAAATAAAAACGAAAATTTTAAAACGGTAAAAGGATAACAAAAAGTGATGGTTGCTATATTTGCAAACTGGGGATAACACATGGAAGCAACAAAGGAAAAAAAGAAAAGTAAATGGAAAATAACCGCCGGAATTATTCTGGTGGTGCAATTGGTATTGAGTCTTACAACTGTCGGAATCGTTTTGTGGCTGAATATGCTTCCGGAATTGTATGTGATGTTGTTTGGATTGATCCTGCTTTTTTTGCTGATTATGGAATACTGTCTATTTTATTTCGGGAAAAAAGGCAAAAAAAAGACAGCATGTTATGTCCGACGCACATTCGGAATCCTTTTGTCACTTGCATGCATGGTTGTATGTATCGGTGGTTCTTATATGCTTGTAAAAGCCGGAAATACCCTGGGAGATATTACTGGAAATGTAAAAACAACAGATACCGTATCGGCTTATGTCATGGTGGATGATCCGGCACAGACACTGATGGATGCGAAAGACTATGTGTTTGCGATTACCGAAAAATACGATTACGAACATACCCAAAAGGCAATCGAAAAGATCAATGAAACTGTCGGGACACAGATCCACACGCAGGTGTATTACTTAAAAGAAAAACAGCTGGTGCTGTTGGAAAAACGCTTAAATGAAGTGATAGAGGAAGCAAAACAGGCAGGGCTTGCCAAAGAAGATTTTGTGGAAATGGTGCAGGCATTATACGAAGGAAATGCAGATGCTATGCTTATGAATGTGGCATATGTAGACGTGGTAGAGGCACAGGATGGGTATGAAACATTTTCTTCCAGAACGCGTACCCTGTATGATCATGAGGAAGAAACGGTGGTGACGGAGGATTCACAGACGGCAGAAAAATCCATTACAACAGATCCGTTTGTCATTTATATCAGTGGTTCCGATACCAGAACCCTTACTCTTACCACCAGCCGCAGTGATGTCAATATTCTGGCAGTTGTCAATCCGTCCACGAAGCAGGTGCTTCTAATTAATACACCGAGAGATTACTACGTGGATACGGCAGCATCAGCAGGTGCAAAAGATAAACTGACCCATTGTGGAATGTATGGAATAGACTGTTCTATGGCCACACTTGGAAATCTGTATGATGAGCATGTGGATTATTATGTGCAGATTAATTTTAATGGATTTAAGACATTAGTAGATGCAGTCGGAGGAATTACCGTAGAGTCGGAGAAAGCCTTCCGGACAAGTGAAGGTGGATTTTATATCAATCAGGGAACCAATCAGTTAAATGGTACGGTGGCGCTTTCCTACGTGCGGGAGAGAAAATCTTTTGCAGATGGGGATAATTCCAGAGGACGTCATCAGATGCAGGCAATTGAGGCACTGATTAAGAAAATTTCTTCCGGAACAACGGTGCTTAGCAACTATTCAGCAATTATGGATAGTATGTCCGGGATGTTTACGACGAGTATGAGTTCAGAGGATATTTCTGCATTGGTAAAAATGCAGTTGTCAGATCTGGCTTCCTGGAATGTAAAGTCTTATGCAGTTACAGGAAAAGGCGGATCATCGACGACCTACTCCATGCCTACGAAACGAAGCTATGTCATGTATCCGGATGAGGTGCAGGTAAAATATGCAGAGCAGCTTGTCAATAAAGTCGTTGAGGGACAGATCCTGACAGATGCCGATCTGGAGATTCCGGATAATATCGTACAGTAGTGGAAATTTACAGTGAGGAAAAGATATGAAGTTCCGAGAACAAACAGCTAAGAAAAAGAGTATCCGGCAGATCGCGGGGATGTTCCTGGCAGTTACCGTGCTGCTGGCGGGGAGTCCATATATCGCAGAGGCTGCAGAGATTGTCAAAGATATGGATGGAACTGCATATGCGCAGGATGCGGCAGGATTTGTCTATCAGATTCCAAAAGGTGCAACAACGAAAAAAGGCTGTTCCATTTATATGTATACGGGAGAAAAAAGCACAGTTACCTTTCCTGCAAAATGTAATTCCTACGTAGTTACTAACATCGGAACGAATCTTGGCCAGCTGATTCTGACAAATTTGCAGACGGTAAAGATTCCATCAGGATATACCACGATTGAAACACAGGCGTTTCAGAATCAGACGGATTTGTACCAAATTGAGATTCCGGCCAGCGTAAAAACGATTGGAATAGATGCATTTGCAGGATGTAACAAGGCAAGGCTTACGATAGTTACTCCGTATGGTTCTGCGGCGGAAACGTATGCGAAAGCAAACGAAATTCATTATAGCAGTCAGACATCTTTACAAATACAGGCAGGGTATAGTAAACTGTATGTGGGAGAGAGCCGATCCATTGTCGTATTGAATGCTTCTGTGGCACCCGTCTGGAAAAGTTCAAATAGCAGTGTGGTATCGGTAGATGCGGATGGAAGGCTGACGGCGAAAAAAGCCGGAACTGTAAAAATAACGGCAACCATTGGCAAAAAAACTTATACATATCCCTATACGGTGATTGCGCGTTCCCAGAAAAACGTGCTTGATATTATCTGGAATCAGTATGTGACCTCCGGGATGAGCGATTATGAAAAGGCAGTTGCCGCCCAGCAGTGGATGCAGCAGAATGTTTCCCCGAATGGAACATCGGTTCTGGCACAGAAAGCACTCGAGCAGGGCAAGGCAAATTATAAGGGGTTTTGTGAAGCTTATCAGTTGATTATGAAGCACTATGGCATATCCGCAAAAGTGGTCAACGGCAAAAAACACATGGAAAATTCTGTCGTGATCGCCGGTAAAAAATATACAGCATCAACGCTGGAAACTTCAGCGAATGCAGATAAAACATATACTACAACAACCATCCCGGGACTTGCGGTGAACCGGGTAACCATGGTTCTTTCCAAAGGCAGGACCGGCACGTTTAAAGTGACCGGACAAAGCAAAGGAATTACCTGGTCCAGCAGCAACACGAAGGTTGCGGTAGTAAATGCCAGTGGCAAAGTGACGGCAAAGGGTACCGGCACAGCCAAAGTAACATTGAAAGTAAACGGGAAAACATTTGCCTGCACCGTTTGCGTAAATCCATGAAAAGATTGAAAGGAGAAATTGAAAGAATGAAAAAAGTAATGAAGAGGGTAATTACGGCATGTCTGGCTTTTGCCATGATTCTGGCGCTGGTGACACCGGCATCTGTGGAGGCAGCCACAAAGAATGAGAGCTTAACACTTTATAAGGGAGAAACCTATACCTGGTATCTTACCGGTGTGAAATCTTTAAGTAGTGCGTCAAGCACCAAGAAAGCAGTTGCAACAGTAAAAGCCAATAAATCGAAAAAGCAGTATACCATTTCTGCAAAGAAAGCAGGAACTTCGGTTGTAACTATAAAAGGGAAAGATTATTACGGACATACGCAGTCTTTAAAGATAAAAGTAACGGTTGCGGAGCCGAAGTTTGACCTTAAGCTTCAGAAACTGGATGGAAATTATATTCTCATCAGTCTGAAAAACAACACAAAGGCAACGTTTGACCGAATTGCGGTAAAGTATTCGCTGAAGGACAGTTCCGGATCAGAACTTGCGGCAAAAGAGGAAAAGGTCTACCGTGTTATGAGTGGGAAGACGGCATATGAGCGCATTTATGTAGCTTCAGCAGCAGATGTTGATATCTCGCAGTCCAGTGTGAAAATTACGGGATTTGACAGAAATCCGGATCAGAAATATAAGGTACTTGGAAAAGATAAACTCTCTGTTACCGTCACAGATGAACAGGCATCTGATACACGTATTACTTTTAAATTAAAGGAAGTAAACAAAACAAGCCAGTATGTATATGGAGAGGTTTATATTCTCAGCTATGATGCAAGTGGAAATATTATAGACTTAAATAATGGATCAATTTATCTGGATAAGAAAGAAACAAAAACAACACCGGAATTTTATGTTTCAAAAAGTTCTCATCCAAATTTTGATCATTACGAGATCGTATATAGTGGATATTATACAACAAAATAATTGTCAGCCAGTAAGGGCGGAGTCATTGCGATTCCGCTCTTTTTTTGTCAGAAAATGTTGTTTGAAAGAAAAATGGATAAATTTTCAGAAAAATAGTTAAGAAATGGTAAAGATGTCCGATATAAATAATGTAGGTAAACAAAAAGAACGCCAATCATGGAAGGGAGGCGCGTTACCGCAGCAATCAAGGACAGATATCAGACAATTGTACCCGTAGGAAGCATCATTGCGATTACCTATCAGTCTCCACGTGAGAATCATGGGGAATCCCAGATGAAGCAGAAGAAGGCATCGTTTGCAGGCATGCTGGATCAGCAGATGCAGATGCTCAGTGTGGGAAAGGAGGAGAACTCAACATTTCAGATCTATTGCTAGAATATGACGATTAGACGCCGTGTCGATACCAGAGTATACGATGCGGCGTTTTTGTGTTATGATACAACCATAAAGGAAAGCCGATAAAAGAAAGGAGCACAACATGATCAGAAATATTATCTTTGATGTGGGAAAAGTTCTGGTAGATTATGACTGGGAGTCTTATCTGGACAGTTTTGGATTTGCTCCTGAAAAAAGGGATCAGCAAAGAAAACCAGAAGAAAATAAATGACGCGATGTTTGAAAATCCACTTTGGGATGCGTCGGATCAGGGACTTGGAACACCGGATGAATTTTTACAGAAATTTATTGCGGGGGCACCGGAACTGGCAGAAGAAATCACAAAAATTCACAATACGATAGGAAATACTGTGGAACTATTCCCCTATGCCCTGGAATGGATTCTCGATTTGAAAGCAAAAGGATATCATGTGTACATTCTCTCCAATTATGGGGAAAACATGCTGAATCACACAGAAGATAAACTGAAATTTCTGCCGCTTATGGACGGGGTTGTTTTTTCCTATAAGATAAAAAAAATGAAGCCGGACCCAGAGATCTACGAATATCTGTGTGATGAATACTGGTTAGAACCTGAAGAAAGCGTATTTATTGACGATCGTCCGGTAAATATAGAAGGAGCAAAAAAATGTGGTATCCATGGAATTGTTTTTCGTTCCTATGAGCAGGCCAAAACGGAACTGGAGGAGTTTCTTAAGGAATTCTAATATTTCTGCGAAAATCTTTTCAAAAAACCAAGAGTGTGATAAAATGACATACGGCAATTGTTTTTTGGGAAAAATTGCAAGTGGAGAGAATTTAAAAATCTTGGGCGAAGCATAAGGTATGTATCGCAAGGAGTGCAGATCAGGAGGATAGGAAAATAATGGATTACAGACAGGAATATGAAAAATGGTGTAATGACCCGTATTTCGATGAGCAGACGAAAGCAGAACTGAAGGCAATTGCAGGAGATGATAAGGAGATCGAGGATCGCTTTTATCGTACGCTGGAGTTTGGAACGGCAGGATTACGTGGAGTAATCGGTGCGGGAACCAACCGTATGAATATCTATACAGTACGTCAGGCAACACAGGGACTGGCAAATTATATTCTGGCACAGGGAGGACAGGAGAAAGGTGTGGCAATCGCACACGATTCCCGTCTGATGGCAGATGAATTTACCGATGCAGCAGCACTTTGTCTTGCAGCAAACGGAATCAAAACATATGTGTTCAAGAGTCTGCGTCCGGTTCCGGAACTTTCATTTGCTGTCCGGACACTCGGATGTATTGCAGGTATTGTTATTACCGCAAGCCATAACCCGAGAGAATATAACGGGTATAAAGTATACTGGGAAGACGGCGCGCAGGTAACACCGCCACATGATACCGGTATTATGGCGGAAGTAGCAAAAGTAACTTCTTTTGACATGGTAAAGACCATGGAGAAGGAAAAAGCACAGGCAGAAGGGCTGTATCAGATCATCAGCGACGACGTGGATGAATCCTATTTTGCAGAACTGAGAAATTTATCCATTCATCCGGAGATCATCAAAAAGATGGCAAAGGATATCAAGATTGTTTATACACCATTGCATGGAACCGGTCTTGGCCCGGTTAAGCGTGTGCTGAGTGATCTGGGATTTGAAAATGTATACATTGAGCCACAGCAGGCAGTTGCGGATGGCCATTTCCCGACCGCACCGTATCCGAACCCGGAGAATCCGGATGCATGGGAACTGGCACTTAAGCTTGCAAAGGAAAAGGATGCAGATCTGGTTCTGGCAACGGATCCGGATGCAGATCGTCTTGGAGTATACTGTAAGGATACAAAGAGCGGGGAGTA
>ERZ773242.1450-NODE-1450-length-22710-cov-3.345134_pt1 | contig 22710 bp, 46 predicted proteins | sample MGYA00511077_ERZ773242 | MGnify/ENA primary metagenome ERZ773242 (study PRJEB29015, sample SAMEA2737754) | human gut metagenome | biome: human gut; feature: human-associated habitat; material: faeces | place: China | collected 2012 ... | reverse complement strand
TGAGAAGTTTCCATTCTCGTCAAGTGTAACTTCTGCCACCTGAACATTTTCACCAGTTCTCATAGGATTGCTATAATCAAATGAATAAATCTCTCCATTAAACTCAACTTCCGCTCTGAATCCATGCCTTACTGCGCCTGAATACTGATGTACAAAGAATCTATATGTTCCTGGTTTCATTTTTGATAAATCCTGCCATGTAATATTCTCTACTGCAACTTTTCCACGTGGATCAATAACATCAACATCTAACTGACCGCCCATAGAAGTAATTCTTGGTGCTTTGTAACTACCATAATAAATTTCTGTTCCATTTGGCTCAACACAATGGGCATCAAGGTCGTAATTATCATGACCATCTTCATTCCACTGAATAGAAAATCTGAGTACACCGTCAACATTACCGCCAGCAGCTTTTACATTCTGCTTCATATCAGAGTCAGTAATGTTTCCTGAATAAGCCCAAGATAATCCATTATTCCATTTAAACATTGTCTTGGCATCTGGATTAACTGGTGCAATCATAGATACAAAGTTCTTCTCATGCTTATTCTCTACAAATGCTTCAATCTCCTTTGCAGTTGGAAGTACCTTATCAATAAAATCCTGTGCTGAAATCTCTTCAACCTTTGAGAACTTCTTAGGACTTACAGCTACATCCTTCTCCATCTGACCGAAAATATCATCAGCTCCAACCATTCTTCTTGCAGCACTCTTATTTGAAAACAGTACATTATTCACGGTAATATCGTTCAGATTAGCAAATCTTCTCTGTAGTGAATCCATATATCCAAGTTCTGTGATTGTTTTCTTTGCATCCTCAAGCATCTTCTTTGTAAAAATAGCCTTTGGTCTTTTATAATTGCTCGGAGCGACAATCTGTTCATACTTCTTAACGGCAGTATCTAAGTCCATATCCTCACTTACATTGATAAGAAGTGTACCAATAGAATGATTTCTAATTCTACCAATAGCCATACCTGCTGTTACTGACTTCTCCCAAGCAAATAATTCCTTCTCTGAATCAGAAGTAAGCTTGTCATATTCCTTCTTATATCTCTTGAACTCTGCGAGAACACCCTTCCATTCTTCACCCTTATAAAGAGTATTAGAATTGATAAGTTCAAGAATTGTATCAAGTGCTTCCATAGTAATCTCATCAAGAGAACGCTTAAATACATTTCTTGTATCTCTGAACTGTCCCTTAACTTCCTCGTTAGAACGGCTTGTTCTGTTCACGAACTTGCTTGGTAACTCTAAAAAGAAATGATCCCACCGATGAGACTTGCCATTAATTTCCTCAAAATTAAAATCTGTACCAATCTTAGGAAAATTAGTTGTGTAAATATCTGTTACTGTATGAGTCTTTACAAATGCGTCAAGTGCGTCACATACTGGCTGATATGTTGTATCACCAAGTCCTAGCTCCCAAATTGTATGAATCTGATTGTTCTTAATTATAACGGCAGAACCAATATTTTTGATAAACTGTCTACAACAACTACAATCATGTTCTCTACGCTCTCTGAAAATTTCATTAGTTCCAGCAGGGAAACTGTCAAGATATGTATTCCATAACTCATCTTTGTCTACATTTACCTCAAATAAATATGTTGCCCCTCTCTGCATTTCATCAAAATGTTTCTGTAATGCCTTCTTAAACATCATAAATCCATCCATATTGTTACCTCTTCTTTCTTATATTTGTTTTTGTTAATTGTTTCTACTTGTATATTCTCTGTTTATCTTCTTATGAAATAAAAATTTCTTCCTGTTATATTGGAAATCGTTCGTGTGTATTTTCTAAAAACATATCACTGTTTGGTTTCCAACCTCCTGAGTTCGCAATAATATCTTTTCTAATTCGTGCAAATTCATCTATATGACTTCTAAAATAATCAATAGCACCTCTTCTCGTGAAAAACTCTGTGTCATATTCCCAAAAGAAATGTCTCTGATTTGTCACAAAAAATGAATTAGTATCTAAACAATAAGCAATAATCCATGATGAATATGTATCATTAAAATTTTCATTTTGTTTTAATTCTTTATACATACATTTATCTCCATTTGAAACCGAATTTTCATTGAGTCAGTCCGCAAACCGATCTAAACCGCTCTTAAAATACGGAATCTACATTCTCTTGAATGCGCTTAATAATCTGAATATATTTAACCGGATATCTTTTTCTGTTTGATGTGATTCGAACCGAATCTTCCATCAACTTTATTGCTTTAGAAATCACGCCAAGCTCTTCAGTTGCCATTTTTTATTTTTCTCCTTGATACAAATATTACAAGATTTAAAGATTTAAGATTTTAAGATAAAAAACGGACGCACGCCAAAATCAAAGCTACACCCGCCACAGCCGACGTAACCATCGCCACAGACACACTGAACATAGTTAGCGCTACAGCCCGACGGAGTGGACTCTGGAGTTGCCAACGCGTAACATGTGTCCAGTTTAGTAATTTTCTTACGAAACTTCCTGTACAGATCGATATTAGGAATCGCTAAAAGATCTCCTTTGACTACTCGATAATCATCTAGCCCATCCAGCGATGTCAGATCCAACTCGATCGGAACAAGCTTGTCCCCAAACTGCTTCTGAAGTCGTTTTACTAAATCGCTTTCTGTTAGATCCTTTCTAATCGTAGATGTCGCATAGTTGTTTGTTTTTCCAAATTCAGAAACTTTTTTATAAATACCGTCCATGAAGTAATATGTGAGTTCCCCGTCTTTCACGGGATTCCAAGAGTATCCTGCAATAACTTCAACTTTGTCCTTCATATATTCTCTCACGGCATCTCTATATTCCTGCTCATATCTGCCACGATCCTCATCAAACCATTCCGGCGTCATATCCTGATCTACATTGAATATCCATTTTTCAATCGGAGTGGCTTTGTTGCCATCATTCGGAAATAACTCAGCCCTAACAAATCTTGTCATCGCTCCCATTGCGTTGTCCTCAACACCAAGTTTTTCAAGCAAATCTGAATGACTTTCATTGCCATCCGGTGCTAAAACAACTCTGCCCTTAAAAATGATTCCAGACTTAAATCTACACACGCTTTGTCTCCTTTTAGCTTTATTTGAACCGTTTATTCTTTTGCTTTCTCGTCTCAAGAATGAATTCTTTGTATTCGGAATAAGTTTTGAATTGAATATATTTTCCCGAAGTCACATCCAGACATTCCGAACCGTCTACCAATTCATACTCGTTCGAAGAAATGACGATATACAACTCGATTCCCATCTGTTTTGCATCGTTTAAAACCAGCTGAAACAGATCTTTCATTTCAATTACATTGTCGATAGAAAATCCGGAATCCATAGCATCCAGAAGAATCCATCTTTCATTCGGCATTTCTTCTTCCTCTTCTGATTCGTCTCCCCAAATAGATCTTACAATTGCCTGCTGTATTTTAGCTGACGGATCTCCGACGTCTCCACACCTCAGAAATTTTCCCCATTTAAAAGCAATTTCTCCAAGATTAAAAGAAATGTTTTCGCCTTCAGAAGAAGTAATCCGTGTCGCTGCCAATCCAACATTGCCATTGAACAGATTCATTTCAATAGAACCCTTTCCGTCGGTCTGGTTATCATAAGTAAACGTGGGGATTTTCTCCTTCTTTAACTCATCTTTAATATTATGCAGCATCGTGCTTTTACCAGCTCCATTGCAACCAACTAACACCGTCAAGCCCGGCTTAAATTCAACCGTTTCAGCGCTGCATGTATCAAAACCTTCGTCATATGGATCTCTCCAAATTTTGATTTCTCTACTCATATTTTCTCCATTCAACAAAGCACCACGACGGTCTTGTTTTCGTCATTCAGCTCAATTTCTTTCTCAACGAGTCTTTTAATTTCCCAATAATAATCATCCATAACCGTCATATCTCTTGGATGCGACTCTAACAGTTCAATCAGTTCTCCAACTGTCATTTGCTTGCACCCATAATCACATTTTTCATAAGCATGGCAATTGTCATTGGTCCAACACCGCCAGGAACCGGCGTAATATATCCGGCCACATCCTTTACGTTTTCAAAATCAACATCACCACACAAATGATTATTCTCGTCTCGGTTAATACCAACATCGATCACAACAGCACCTGGTTTCACGTAGTCAGCAGTGATCATCCGTTCTTTGCCAACCGCTACGATAAGGATATCTGCACGTTTTGCCACCTCTTTTAAATTCGCCGTGTGGGAATGAGCAATTGTAACGGTTCCATTTTCTGCAAGCAGCAGCTGTGCAATTGGCTTGCCGACAATATTGCTTCTGCCGATCACGACGCATTCCTTTCCTTCTATCTGGATACCAGATCGTTTTAATAACTCAATAATGCCAGCAGGTGTTGCCGGACGAAATCCTTTCTCGCCAACAGCAAGTTTCCCAATATTTTCCAGATGAAACCCATCCACATCCTTACGCGGATTAATCGCATTTAAAACGATCTTCTGATCCACATTTTTGGGCAACGGAAGCTGAACTAAAATACCATCCACATTCACACTTTGATTAAGCGTTTCGATTAAGCGAACAAGTTCATCTGTTTCGATGGTAGAATATTTATAGAAAATACTTATAATTCCAAGATCTCCACAAACCTTAATCTTGTTTCTCACATAAACGTCAGATGCAGGATTGTTTCCAATCTGAATTATCGCGAGCGTTTTTTTTATCCAAATATTACTTTTTTTCTTCATATACTCTTTCAGCTCGCTTTTAATCTGATTTGAAATTGCCTTTCCGTCAATAATCATCGCCATTTTTACCTCCTTACGCCACGTTGATTGTTTCAGTATATTTGTCGAAATCCCTCTTCATATAAAGGAAATTTGTTCTTGGATTCGGACTAAAATTGCCAACATTATAACCAGAAATCCACTTTTCAAATTCAATATCCTTATCTTCTTTGAAGGAGTAAGCTACAAGCGCCAAAAGAACGTTTTTGCCAGCTTTATACAGCGGGCTGTTATCTGCAACTGTTTCGCTTAAAACACTATCGTACAACTCTAAATCATCAGATTCCGTCTCTTCGCTTACGTTGTCTTTTACAAACTGAAGCTCTGCATTTTTAGATTCTACCGTTTGAGATTCATCTGCATCTTCAACGGTATTTTCGATACTTTCTTCCACCACTTCTTTTGCGCATTCTTCCATTTTTTCTACGGATTCTTCTGTGATGTTTTCGACAACATCCTCGGTTTTAGGATCGGATTTAATCCCAAAATACTCTTTCATCAACCTTTCGATGATATCCAGTTTTGCCAAAACAACCTTCTTATCTTTTGTGCTTCTTGCATTATCATATGTATCAAACGACTCGTTTTCGTACTCCTCAAATGTGGCACTATGTAGATGGTCTTTGAACTCGACTAAAAAGTCATTGAATCTCTCGTCCGGAAGATTCCATTTTGTAAACCTGTCGAACGCTGTAAACCAAACAAAACTGTTTTTAACATTGAAGAGTTTTCCGGTTGTATCGGCATCGATAACGGTTGTTAAACGATCAAGTTCTTGCTTAAAAGTATCGAATTCCTCTTCTGTTGCATTTTCGTTTAAGAACTCACCAACGCCGCTTTTCTTCCAATTATCAAGATGAAAAATCGCCATGATTGTGTCTGATACGATTCTGTCAGTCGCCCCTTTAATTCTGTCAGATTCCTTATAGTCTCCACACTCCTTGAAAAAGATATGATCCTTAGAAATATCTTTGATTGCCTGAGCAATATTATCCATTTCTAAAACGCCCTTCTGATTTGTATTCATATTTTTCTGCTGATTATATCTGCCAATATGATAAGATATATCTTTGTTGGTACAATCCAAATGCTTCACCACATCGACAGGATATGAATCAAATTTTCTTTTCAATTCGGTTGGAAGATCAGAATAGTATTTTCCTCTCAGATCGTATTCGACTGCTTCGGTTTCGCCGTTTTTGTTTTTCTTGTGAATGTAAGTGATTGACATATCCTGTTTTTTGCTGATTGCGAAAGAGTTATTCCTGTATTCATCAAGAGTTGTTAATCTCTGTAGTCCATCAATTAACCAATTAGTAACTGTGTTTCCGTTAATTTGTTCGCAAATTTTTACAGAATCTATATCTTCCCTTTTAATTACAGAAGTAGCCAATCCACTTTTCATAGCTTTGCTCCATTGGTCTGGCTGCCTCTGTAAAGGATGGTCATTCCTTATTTCATCCGTGCTGAACATGTCCAACAGCGTTTGTAACATATATGTGTCTTTTTTACTCTTATCTCTTCCGATTACTTCCATTTCGCATTTCCTTTCTTATGAGACAGATCACAAAATAGGGAATAAAATTGATATATTCCTATATGCTTTCATAGCCTTCAAACAGTCTAAATACTCTGCCCGTGTCATATGTAAAGTGGACATTATATCGTTTTGACGATACCCATCCATAATTAACTCAGCAACTGCCCTCTGCTTTGAAGATAGATTATTTAGGTATGCCTTTATTTCTTTTGGTACTACCTTATCTTCCACCACATCATCTTCAAATCCCTTATCAAAAAAGACTTTTTCAACCAAAGCTACTTGAGTCTCCGATAACGGCGCATCCAAAGAGAAGTCGTATTTTCTAATTGGCCTTTTATTCTTTCCATCTTTGACACGCAACCGCTTTCCGTCCTTGAACTCTGTTTCAAAGTTGCATTTTTCGTATGTATGACCGTCTCTATACCAGTCGATAGCAGCTCTGGCAAAAATACGGCGAAAATATGTATTCAGTTTTGCCCCACGTTCATGATCGTAATCCTCTACACACTGCATCAGAATTTCCATCGCCAATCCGTATGCTTCATCCCGATCAATATCGTAGAATCTCTTCAAAATTGGGTCCACAATCGACCGTAAAACTTGTAGATCATTTGCACAGAACCGGTTTATCACGTCCACCTGTGCGCTGTCGAAGTTCCATGCTTCGATTCGTTTGCTTTTCATAAAAACCACCTCTTTTAATACCGACGGAATACGCCGAAAATGCTTAATATTTTCACATGCTTACTTTCTCTATTGCAGAAATTACATTTTTTGTAAACTTCCGTTCCATTTGGAGAATAAGAAATAGTTTTGGACATTTTTCGACCACATCTTTTGCAATACACTTCACACCACTCCTTCCAGAATTTCATTTGCCCGCTTGAAATAGTCCGTTCTGCCACGATATTCCGCCGTGACTTCTCGCTCCACGTTTGTCTTTAGTTCTGGCAGTGGCTGCCGCTTCGTAATTCCATCTTGCATAACATGGATAAAACGAAGTGATTCTTTGATATCCGCCCTCTTAGACCGGACATCGATCATGAGATATGTAAGCTTTGCCGCTTTGCTCGCAGATGGATTTTTACCGTTCTTCCTGACATATTCCTGCATGGCATGTTCAACATCAGATAACGCACTGTCGTACTTACTCAACCCAACCTTTAATTTTGCTTCATATGAACTCAGGACATCCAATGTCCAGCCGGAAGTTTTGAGGATTGCAGACGTTTCTGCATTGATCTCCTCTAATATGGAAAAATTAAACTCCACATCGTTGTCGCCAATAAAGGCATCTGCATTTCCTCTGTAATTGGATCGCTCCTTTTCTTCGCCGGTCGAAATGTTCACCATCATTAAATTCCGAATCCAGGAATATTTCTTACCGCTCTTCTGCTGCAAAAATTTTGCCTGTTTGTAAGTAAATTCCTTAGCTTCCTGAGAATTTTCTGTTGGCAACAACGTTCCATTCGGTGTTTCCATCACGTAAATCTTTCCGTTTGTGAGATGGAACATAAAAACATCACTCCCTTCCTTTTTCGTAAATGCTCCTTCTGCGATTTGAACGCAGGACTTGCTGCTTATGAGACAGCTGCTCTAACCAACTGAGCTAAAGGAGCAAAAAGAGTAAACTTAATAGAAGTCCAAGAAGTTTTGCACTTAAATATTCTCTATATTTAATTTGAAAAAACGCTAATTGGATTTTTTGTTACAGAAATTGCTCTGAATAAAGGATAAACCTTGACTTTTCGATTAAACTATGTAAAAATGAAATCGAACATAATTTCTGTATATCGTCTTGCTGGCGTATCAGATTAAGTTCAGAGAGAAGTCACTCTTCCACATATGAGGTGCCAGCCTCGTGGAATGAGTGGCTTTTCTTGTTTCATCCGATATTTGCATTATAAAACCGAACATTTGTTCTGTCAAGTGCATTTCGAACATTCGTTCGGTTTATTCTATTCCTTTAGGGATGGCGGAAATAAAATTGTACTCATTTTCCCAACCGGTTTGATATGATAAATATCCTGCTTTTCCGTATAGCACTTCAACATATTCATAAGTTCGTCTGCTGCTAGCGCTATTGTTTCGGCCTGCTTGATAATTTTCTCGGCTTCCGGCTTACTCTTTTTTACGAATGAAATCGTCTCGGTTTCGTTTTCAAGATCTCCTATGGCAACTAGCACCATCTGATGCTTCCCTTTGCGACTATACTTCAACGCGTCTTCTATAGACATCTCAACATATGTCATATCAGCACCTCCCTAAAAAATTAGCCATATACGCATTGAAGATATTCTTCCTATCCTCTTCGTCTGTGATATGTCCAATGTATTTTTTAATTCTCAACTCGGAAACCTGTTTAATAGCTTCTGCCAACACCATAGAATCAACCGTTAATCCATTTTCCTCTCCCGCCTTAATAAGAGTATGCGTCGGCTGATTCACTTTTTTTATCTGAGACGTAACAGGCATTACAATGGTTGTTGTCCCATAATGGTTTCCTAAATTATTTTGAATTATAATAGCTGGTCTTACACCGCACTGAACGGAACCAGATTGTTCGTTGCCGAAATCAACTAAAACCACATCGAACTGATTGTAATCTGCCTTCATCACGCATCCTCCTTTCTTCGTTTATTCGAACCTGCCTTCTATTTCTTTCCATATTTGGATTATATATCCATTTACTTTTACTGTCAAGAGTATATTTTTGCTTTATAGCGTAATTATTTACTTACTAGACGAGTCTGGAAAAATATGGTAATATATCCATATATTGTAAGGGAGTAAAAACGCCATGAAAATTATTTTGTACAGGGTTTTACACGAGAGAGGGATATCGCAACGCCAACTCGCAAAGCTCTGCGGAGTAAGAGAGGCGACGATTTCCAATCTCGTGAATGGTAAAACAACGCGTATCGACTACGCCTTAATCGACAAAATTTGTGCAGCACTAAATATTGGCGTCGAAGATATTTTTGAGCCTGACAGCGGAAATACGATAGTCAAAACGGAATCCAGTTCTGATTCTGTAAAATGAACTTCGTTTTTTGTTTGCCTATGCTACTCGTTTTTCGTTGCCTCGATTGATTGCGGCCTGATATACGTTCAGCGGATCTTCACCATTCTGAATGGATTTTATTACTTCAAGGATGATGTCGCTGTAATCGTCAGTTCGCATGGAAATAACCGGCATATTTTTAATGATCTTATCTGCGTTTCCGGCAAGGACGTCGCGAATAAAATTTCCGTGATCTTCCAGATACCGGCGTTTCTGCTCTTCTACCATGCCGATATAAGTCAGCACCTGCTCCTGTGTCGCATGATTGAACAATTTCTGCAATGACAGAACGCAATTCGGATCGAACAAATGCGTTTTATAAATCCAATAACCAAATGTCTTTCTAAGGCTGTGCGAAGATACTGGATATTCAATCTTGCAATCTTCCACGGCTTTTTTCAGTTTCTTCCTATAATTATCAGTCTGCCACTTCACCGCATCAGTCCACTCTACTTCGTAATATAAATATTCTCCAAGAGTAGCGAACTCTTTATGTTTTTTGAATCCCTTTAAGATCCTGTCTTTTCTATCGTCCGAAAGATCCTTATTTGCGCACCACTGTTCGAATGTGATGTTCTCATAATCAACGGTCTTTTCACGCTGCTGCCATTCCCATTTTGATTTATGATAGAAAATAAAGTTGTCCAGATTATCCATTGGATGAATATACGGCTTATGTTCCAGATATGTTTCAACTGCTTCGAACACCATGCTGCTAACCGGAATCCTCGTGATTTTTCCGGTCTTCTGCTCAACGATAGTATCAATATCTCTGCGTCTCTTCCCGTTCTCATAGTAGAGATCAGACCATTTCATCTTTACGATGTCTCCGATTCTTCGTCCAATCAGGATCTCAAGCATGGTAATAAGATAACCATCCCATTCCTCGTTGTTCTCGAACCACTCAATTGTATTTTTAATATCTTCGATGTTCCAAAACGGTTCAACTTCCGTTTTTCCTCTCTGCTTTGATGTGTAATTTCGCTTCTGTGCCATTTTTAAGCTCCTTCCTGAGATATATTCTCCAATTTTGAGTACAAAAAATAGAAGCATGGTAGCCACGCCTCTAATGTTTACTATCCTATACACAATCTGTGTTTCTGTTTATCTTAGGAAACACTGCTTTCTTTGACCTGGAAAGCATAAGACAGGTTCCGTGCATGTACAGCGCGGACTATGTAATTATTACTCCGTTACAGCAGCAGAAATATCATATCCATTCTTCTTTAAAAGCTTTCTGACATAATCAAGACCTTTTCTGGTTGCATACGTAACCGATCTGAACGCGCCATCTCTGCAGCGAGTTTCCTTCACAACGAATTTGCCTTCATTCCGGAATCTCTCATATGGAATATTGGCCATATCATTATTATAGAAGAAAACGCCATGATCTCTGAGAAATTCCATTAGCTTATGATGTCCAATACCGAGTTCTTTTGCGACGGTGTTCATTTGCATGTAGTTGCTGGTGTCAATCAGATCATCATACACTTCGCGTAGTTCCGAGTTCTCTTCTCTAAGCTTCTTGTTCTGTGTGAGAAGATCGTTCACCATATCTGCCTGAGTTTCTTTGGAAAAAGACGGAAAATACTTCTGAACCATTTCCTCTTCTCTTCCTTCCTCGATGTATGCTCCAGTCGCTTCTACCATAGGAAGAATCTCATCGAAAACCCACGATTCAAATTGATCTGCAGAATCAAGTCTTGACTTTACAATCAATCTGTAAACATCCGGCCTTGCAATAACCAACATTTCCTGCGTTTTTCTGGCTTTATGTGCATTCCCATTTTGGGAACTCACATCGATCATTTCTTTTTCAGGTTTCTTGCAGTGTGTTGAAATTGCTTTTGAAGCGTTTGAGTATCCTAACGCCCTCGCAATATCCACTCCGACAAAATGAACCTTTCCGTTAATGATTACTGTCCGAACAGTCCCAAACTGTTCATTAAAAAATTCTTGAATCTTATTCATGCGTATTTCCTTTCTTGAAAAATAAGGTTAATAGTGTTCTATAGTTTTATTCTCTATTTGCTCGCACACTATTTAAGAGTTTCGCAACTCCATCACGACAGCCTTATCTGGCAGCCAACCTTTTATGAAATTTTCAAGGTGCAAAATTTGCATTAGGAAAATTTCGACTTGAATAAGTCCAGAATTTACGTTACAATAAAATTGCATTTGGATTTAATTCAAATCGGGAGGATAGCAATCTCTAAGCTTTGGTCGGTGAAGGATTGCTATTCTTGCTTTCCAGCATTAATTCAATTGGAACATCAAACATGACCTGTAATTTAACAGCAACTTTTAAAGATGGACGCCTATTTTGATTTTCAATATTTGAATAAGCTGCCTTTGTAATTCCTATGCTGTCCGCTACATACTGTTGAGTCCAGTTGTTTTTCAAACGGATTTGCCTTAATTGGCTCATTGTTTTCTCCTTCATGCTTTAATATGTATTCCATTTGAATACATACATTGTATTCTGTTTGAATACTTTTGTCAAGAGGTGATTTTGATGATTTTATTTTCCCAGTATTTTCCGGAAAGACTAAAAGAGTTAAGATGTTCAAATAATTTAACTATGGAAATGCTCGGCAATGAGATTGGATCTACAAGAGGAACCATCAGTAATTTCGAAAACGGATATAAAAAACCCAGCTTAGACATACTGATAAGGATTGCTGACTATTTCAACGTTTCCATAGATTACTTAATTGGGCGGACAAATGATCCATTTCTACACAAAAAAGAGGACTGAATTTTCAGCCCTCTTCCCTTTGAAATGCCTGTTTCACGGTGCATAAAAATCTTCAAGAAATTTCTCTGTAAAAATATCTTCTGTTAGCATTTCCGGATCTGCCTCGAATGCTGCAATTGCCCGTGCGACCCGAACCACGCACTCGTCGTCTCCCATCATCTTTGCTCCACTATAGCAATGCCTCAAATAGGTTAATATTTCCTCAGTAGCTTTATTCATCGAATACCATCTCCGCTTCACTTTTTACTCTCTGTTAAATGTCCGCATTTTTCTTTTTAAATAAAGCGATGCGCCTCATTATAATTTAAAAAGCACGCGTGTTTAGCGTTTTCTGAAAAGATTGTCACGCCAGTTCCATCTTGGTCTACAAAATACCAATATCCTTTTTTAAATATATATTCCGTTCCGTCATTTGCATTTAGGTCTTGTTTCATTTTTACCATAAAACTTTTAGCAATGTTCCGCAAGATTTCAACGTCATTGATATTGTCTAAATCCATTTATCTCCACCTCCTATAAAAACAATCTTTCATTGCCTACATATTCTCAACACATTTCATAAATGTTTTAGTTTCCATATCAAATGTGTTACAATCATAATAAAAAAGACATTTTGTAAAATCTTCTGCACACTGTAATATAAGCGTATCAATATCTGTTGTATTAAAATCAAACAATTCAATATCTGCTTCAAATACTTTACAAATATGCTCTTTTTTATTTTCATCTTTTGTTATAACTAATTCCCAGAATTTTCCTTCTGGATAAGTATTTAAAATAAATCCTTTTTCTTTCAATAAATTACTATAATTCATATTCTCACCTACCTTGAAAGCAATTTTTCTTTGGACTTAATATCCAAGTTTTTGCATTCTTTCAATGTTGAATTTCCAATAAGTTATTGCCGATGTACCATATTTCTTTATAGCATCTTGTTTTAATCCTTCACTTGTGAAAATTAATTCAAGTTTTTTTAAATCATGAAACAATTTTTTGCTCATTACCGGATAATACCAATCAAGTCCTCCAACTCTTTTAGTAACAATTTGATAACAAGCTCCGTTATCTAAAACTAGATCCTTTTCATCAAGTTCAATTATATTTCTACCAACTTTTAATTTTGCCATTTTATTATCATCTCCAAATCTTTCCGGTTATTTTCGCTTCTCACCACCATTTACCGCACTTCGCCGTAAAAAAAATCCTATAAGTACCTATAAGTTACATATTCACTGCGGGATTTTTCTTGACTCCCTCATTATATTCTCTTATGATGAATTTAGGAGGAATTAAAGATGTTGCCTGAATTTTTGAGAAGTGCATCACACATTCGTTGTGTGCCGGTCATAGCATCCTTTTCTTCGGAAGGGTCGATCAAGCCGCTTTATGTTTCTATTGATGCCGTGCGACTAAAAATTGAATCCTGTATTCGCGAGCCTCAAAAGAACGGCGATAAATGGATTATATTTAGCTGCACAGCTATCGACGGAAATTTTCGCAAACAAATTAAACTACATTATTACACAACAGAACCTGCGTGGTTTGTACCGACAGATTATTTTAGAAAATAAACAGAGCTATTAGCATGTTTGATCCGATTATATCAACCTTTTTTTAATCTTCTCGATCAAACACGGATCTATATTTTCTTCTTTGATGTTTTGAAGTGACACACAGGCGTCTTTTTTGAGATAAATAAGGAATTCGTTCTCAACCCTTTTTATAAAATCAAAATAGTCATCTGTGTTTCCAACTATATCCTCATCAACGCCGTTTATGGATATATCTACAAGCTCAATAGCAACAATTCTTTCATAATCATCTTCGCTTTTTAGGCCCATTTCGATTGAACTCGCAAGATCTTCTTCCGGAAAAAATTCGAAGAAATCCATTTTTTCTATCATGTCTTCGTTTTCTAGGATTTTCATTGGTTAATACCTCTCCCTTCTCATACAATTATATTGTTTCACACTTCTTTGTCAATACATCGTTGTAACAGTGTACATGTATTTTTCTGACGAAAGTTAAATTTCATGTGGTTTCTATATCTGATATTCAGACGCACACTTATTACATACGCTAAGATTATCTTCTTCAATATAGTTTCCACATAACTTACAATGATGTGCTTTATGTTTATTCTGTTCTATTTGAAGTAGTATATTTTTTTCTCTTTCTGCTTCATCTAAATCAATATCAAAAAAATCAGCAAGCAACTTTTCTTTGTTAATATAATCTCCATTTCCCATAACATTAGCAAATGGATTTTCCCTCTTTTGCTTTCTGTCAAATACAGTATATTTATTTAAAAACCAATCCAAAAATTCTCCACATAATTGTGACTGTTCTTGAATTTCTACCATTTTATCCAGCGTTGGCGTTTTTGATTTTTCCATAAAATATCATCCTTTCATAGTAAACTTAAATTTTATGGAATTTTACATAATCCCAAGTTACATTATTCAAGATGTGTAATTTTTATTAAAGGGAATTATAATACTTAATAATATCTGCATCTGTAGCATAATAATCCTCCCAGCCTAGAACAGTATAAGATTTACCATTTTTAATATCAAATATAATTCCATGAACTTCTTCTTTTGTTAACTTATATAAGCACTTAAATGTAATCATATTCATATCTCCTAACGAAACTTAGATTTCAAATTGTTATTTAAAAATCAATTCTACTATATTTCTCAATCACCTTTTCTTCTTGTTCAATTCTGTATGGGAAGAAATCATTTAACATCCAATTTTTATAGTCTTCAAATGAGTCAAGACCTGTTTTTGTTTCCCATGGAGCACCACCATCACATATACAAGCAGTTCTATACATTTCTGAACCAAGATAGTCTTCTTTTGTCATATTTTCCCATACTTTTTGTTGTTTATAATATCCATTTAAAAATTTTATCGCTTGATTGTATTCTTTTCTCTGGAATGACCGAAGTTTATCTTTTATCAGCTTATCAAAACATGTTGTTCCAAAGTTAAAACGTTCTCCTTCTACGGTTTCAATGCTACATATATTCTGAATAGATTTTCCGCAACAAGAACAAATGCTTGATTCTGATCTTGGCACTGAATAATACACTATTCTTTTAATTTTCATATTAATACCTCTATCACATGAAAACTTGGTTTCATTGACTTATTTTATATAGATACTTGGTTCACTCTTTATTAATAAACTAACTAGATTCCTAAATTTTTCATGAGCTGCATTAAGAATAAATTCTTCCAGATCTCTTAATTCCCAATACTGTAAATTTTCTGCTAGATGATTTAATGTACAATCTGGTTTAAGTTTCCCGGATTTATATTTCCATTCATTTATATCATTGCACAAATTTAATAAACCATTTGCATCCATATGATCTATATAATATTTCACTTCATCTCTACTCATAATTAACCTCCAATTTTTCAACCGAAACTATTATTTCGTCTTTGGCTACCGTACACTTTCTGGACTCATGATCATCCACCCAAGACACTGACAAAAGTCAGCTGTCCATTCCAATTTGTCTATGCAATTTACAAAATTGGGCAACACAAGATCCAGAACAAATGGAGGCATAGGAGCGATGCCAGTCGGTTTTCCCCCAACTCGTTTAAACACATCTGCCATCATGCCGTAAATTTCCGCATATCTGTTTTTATCACAACATCCAGCAGTCATAAGAAAGGGAATTCCCTTGCTGTCATACAACGAGCAGACATAAGTAGTTCCCTCTGCTGTTAATTTTATTTTCGTTCCGTCGATAAAATCCATTAACTCGTCGTTGCAATTCAACGCATTCTCAACATAATTTCGCATGATAAAATAAATTCCCTTATCTACGTCCGTTGGATACGACGTCTTAGAATGACCTGTATTTAGTGTATAATGGTTGAATCTTTCCATTATTTTTATTCTCCTAACTCAGACAGCTCTTTTTGGTATTCTTTTAAATTTTCTTTTGCCCATTCATATTCTTCAACCGTGTAAAAATGAGGAACAAATCCCTCGCCTCCCTCGTTAAAAAGATTGTTATATCTTTTTCTCTCTGCCTGCGCTTCTTCTCTGGTATATAATTTTTTTGCAGATTCGCAGCGCTCGATTGTGTATTGTAAATCCTCAATTTTTTCTTTCAGATCTTTCTTCTTTTTTGATATTCCTTGTTCTTCATTCATCTTAATCATTTTATTCCACTCGTCTTGAGAGACGATATAAACATCTCCGGACGAACTAACAAACTTGCCGTCGCTATCACGATTGCCCAAAATTTCTCTTATTTGATGCAAACTAAGATATTCCAAGTTTACACTGTCTCCAATTCCTACAAATCCGATTTCTCTGAACCACGGCATATAATGAGTTTTTTCTTCTTCTGTCAAGCGCCTTGCCATTGCCAATTGGTTTCCATATACCAAATTCATTTCACACACTAAATATTCTTTCATTTTATTTTATACCTCCGCTTTGTTACTATCTCCCAATAAGTGTAACATGCTTACCTGTTGCTTTCCAGTACAAAAATTGCATGTCGTAAAGCCGCCTTTTCATCAGGATCAGAAATTTTGCTTAAAATTATATAGAGTCTATTCATTTCTTTTTCTGTCAAACTCACTCGCCTCCGTTTCAATTTTATGTAGCAATTTTTTTTGATAATTCGTAAGTTTCTTTTGTCTTAACTCATCTATTTTATATCGCATATTTCTATCAAGTCCGTCCTGAATTCCTTGGTTATACATTTGCAAAAGAATTTCGTTAATCGTTTCCATGATCAATCCCCATGAGATAACGGTAGACAGTGATATCGGACGGTGTGCAGCTGAATGTGCCACATACAATATTCAGGCTTTTGTATTCATCCTCTGTAATAACAACACCAAGATCTCCGTCTGCCGTATGTGTATATCCATGAAACCCCGTAGTGCCATCCCAATAAAACTTCCGACATTCTACTTTTCCCGTTCTTCTACCATCATCTTTAAACAAACATGCTATAATTTTTCCCGTGCTTATCTCCGTCGTTACAGGCGTTTCAAATCTGGGATCATATTTATTATACGCAGCTTTGCCTGTTTTCAATGATTTCTGATACTCCTCTTCGTCATACTTTCGCATCCTTTGCATTTTTTTATCAAATGAACTTTCATATACTTTCCCACTATTTTCACCGACGGTAAGATAATGCTGATGATCGTATTTGTCCATCTGAACTACGGTATATGTTTTTTCTCCATTTACATAATATCTACCATCATTTCCATAGCATGTTACATTTCCGTTGGCATCAATTTTTCTGCTCTGCCGCTTTGAATTCTCATTATCGATTGCATTTCCCACCGCACAAATTGCTCTCATACCAAAATACAATAAAGCGTTTAACATATCCTTTACCTCATACCTTTCTTCACTTCGTCGTCGATTCTTTTGTTTATATAATCGGAATAGTCATACATACTATTCCCGTCTCCATGTTTTCCATTTCCGCTACCACCATTCGTTCCACGCAGAATTAAATAAATCAAAACTATTACTAAGAAAATAATAAGTTGTTCCATGACTTCCTCCTTATCCGATTTTACCAAACTGTCCTAATGTATACGGTTCCAGTGTACACAAAGCATAATACAAAATTGCTTGCGAAAACTCCTCATCATCCGCCGCGATCCGTTCCCAGTTCTCTTGCGTCTGTTCCGCAGTTGCTTTAAGTCCGTATGGTGCCCACATTGTTCCTCTGGAAACCACCTTCATATCTGCCAGCCGCCGATCCAGCTGCCGTAAAATTTCAACCCGTCTTTTTGTGCTAAATTCACTAATATTCATCGTTTCGCTCTCCTTTGGCTTATATTATATCACTTTGCCTGTCCAATAAACAGGATTTTGCAAGCAACTTAATATCCGTATTTCTTACATCTTTCCTCAATTAGCGGTTTCACCCTGTCATACGACACATCCACGCCAAACACCTTCAACCATCGTTCAGCTTCCTCGCATTCGCCGGATATCCAGGCTTCATTATAAGATCCATGACTTTCTTGCCTTTCTTTTGCTGCAAGATCGATGTAATGATCAAACATCTCGTCTAATTTTTCTTCTGCAATCGCAACCATATCTAAACCTCCGCTTTATTTATAAAGTGTATGCCTTCCGTTTCTGTAAGTCCAAGAGTATCCAAGCATCTCCGCAGCTTTCAGGCCACCTTCGTAATACGCTTTCTCCTGGTATCGCTCCGGGAAGTTTTCTGTAATCATCCTGCGCTCATCCAACCACTCTTCCGTTCTTTCCTTAATTTCATTCTCGTTTTCTCTTCTCACGTTATATCCCTCCATGCAAAAAAACGGACAACCTATCAGTCATCCGTTCAATCAATTTCCCTTATACGAAAGCAAACTTTCATTGCTTCCTGAACATCTTTTCAATTTGCAGATAAATTGTATCTCAAACACCATGCTTTATATTCCTCTTCAGTTATCTTGTCTTTCAAGTAGTTATCCCGAATTTCCATTGCTTCTCTGGTCTTTTCTCCCAAAATGACACCGCCATAATCCGCAAGTGTTTTCTTTTGAATTGCAATATTTTTTCTTTGTGCCGCAGTCAGTCTATTCATGGACGCAGAGTAATCTTTGGCGGCTAAATTAGCAATGATTTTTTCTATCCCTGCTGTATTTTTCTGCATAACATTCCTCCTGTTGATACCTGCCTTTCATTTTAAGAAAATCTTGTTCGATTGCCTTTTTAGCAATATGGCTCATACCCATGTTCCATACTTCCACGCTTACGCTCAATTACATAACTTTCTCTTTCTCCAATATATTCTCCGCTCCTGTAAATATAATTTGCGTCTGCTCTGATCCAAGGAAATGCCGGATTGTTTTCATTTTCTTGTAAACATGATTTCCAAATTTCTTCAAAGTCTTTTCTGCATTGCCGTTTGCTTTTTCTTTCGGATTCTACCAGCCGATTCCCTGGATAATAATAACCGCCTTCTGCCGGTTCATATATTGGATATTCTTCGTAACGACTTATCCATCTCATATCGGATACATACCTCCATTACAAAATCACAGTTTCATCTTTACACTCCAATTACCTTTTGAAAAAAACCAAACAACTTAATTAGTCTGTCCGTATAAAGATTAACACTCAATCTAAATCCACATTTTGTAAAATACCTTAACAGAATACAAAATGCACTCTTACGATCACCACCAATTTGAACATACCAGTCATGTTCACCACCAGGTATATGTGAGAATTTTTCAATTTTCATCTTGACCTCCATTATTCGTCTACATATTTTCGCTTTTCACGTATTTGCTTAAATTATTTTACTCTTTATTTGTCATAATGTTATCTCCATTCTCCAATATACTCAGAATATTCTTTTTTGAATTTTTCCAATATATGTATTAAGTTATCTATTTCATAAGAATCCTTAAATGTTATCTCAATTCTTTCAGGCTTAGATATATCAATATTGTCAGCAGTGTAGAGTAATGGTTTCATAAAACAATTAAATTCAATGTTCAAACCTTTATGTGTCAATTTTATTTGATTGACATTTTCTTTATTTCCAACAACTTTCAAAAAGATTTCACCTCCAAAATTCCGCAAGAAATGCGGTATTCATCGTAGTTCTAAGCCAAGTTCTTCTTTTATGTATAAAGCTTTTTCTTTTTCAACAACTCTCGCTCTAATATTTCCATCAATTTCAACGGCTGTGATTACTTTAAGATCTAAATCCGAATGAAGAAATTCATTTATCATATCAAGCCTCTGAGTTGTTACAACAGGTGGATTTTCTCTTCTGGCTAATTCTACCCATTGTGATAATTCACTATAATGCGTTATTACATCTGGGTAATACGCAATGTCGTTATCCAAATCGATGTTCAGTATTTCTTTTGCATATCTTTCAACCGCATCATTTTTGCCTAGTAATAGGATCATATTCGTCACCATCCTTTAAAATGTGTTATTCATCCGGTTTCAAATCTTTATCTTCGTCTATGTTTCAACAAAATATCGATTGATAATACTTTCAGGAATTGCTAATATTCTTCCGTCACTTTTTAATTTATATAAGTTATCTCTAATCAATCTCTTACGAATTAGAATAACTGTAGCTTTTGGTGAAATTTCATATAATGAGCCATCCCATTGATACCCATTTTGACTACAACCATTTAAAATATATTGTTTTTCCATTTCTATGGATTTATCTATTCGAAATGAGCCTTTTACTAAATCTTTTACCAACATATAATCACCTCTAAGAAATATGCTTATTTATTAAGTACACTCATTTTCCATTCCATAATTTCCATATCAATTTTGTGAGCACAATCCTTACAAAAATCAACTCCGAGCATTGATAAATTCTTTCCACCAGAACGCAACGCTTCTAAATGTCCACTCTGTAAATATTCTCTTTCTATTCCAAGAATATCTTTCCTCTTGACAATTGGAATTTCTTTTCCGCAGCAATCACATACATAAATTTCTCTTCTACTCATTAAATCACCTCAAGACACTGAACAGGAATTTCGCAACATAAATCGACTGTTGCATATTTTTATCCATCTTCATTTTTCCATAAATCAAATACTTCACATATTGTTCCGGCAAAACAGGCTTCCATAGCCTCACAAGTCTTCTCATTAAATGTGCTTTTCATTGCCTTGTATAATATACTCCGTATTCACTTTCAACTCTCTTTGTAAGTCCTTCCACATCAAAGAATTGAGCTTCATCTTCTGATATTTCCATAACACAAGTGCAATTTTCAATAAGTTCTCTCTCCCATTGTTCTCTTGGCTCCCCAAACAAAATTTTCAATGCAATCATATCATCGATTACTGGTGGGATTTCTGTTTTAATCACATAGCTGCAAGCTTTATTACTATCATATTTTTCGCTTTCTGTATCCTCATCGCCAAAGAAACATAATTCATACCAATGTATATTTTTATTCATAATAAATGTCTCCTTTATTTTAAAACGCGCTCTTCATTGTATTACTTCTAATACATAATATCCCAAACATTTTTGCACTTTAGTTTTTTGATACTCTTTTTCTCTTCTCTTATACTCAGAAAACCTAATGCAAGGTATTAAAATCCGTTTCTTTCCTCTGGTATTAGTGTGAGAAAATATACCATTACTTTCTTGCACAACATTTTCAGGATCTTTTAGTCCTAAGAGTTTTATGTATTTAATAACCGCATCCTTTTTACTTTTTTCTGCCAAATCAAATGCTAACATTATTATCACCATCCTTTTGAAATTTCCGTTTCATTGGATTTTAATAAATAAGTTTTGTGCCACATTCCGGACAATGCTTTGGTCGCATTTCTGCATAATCATCATTTCTTGCAACTTCATATTTGCATATAGGGCACTCAATACCATCCATTTCATCATCTCCTTGATAGTTTACATGCATACCATCAATAAATTGGTTTTCTAAAAGCACAACTCTATGTGCTATTTTTACTAAAGTTTGAGAGGCTTCCTCCATAAGTTCTGTTGTTCCTTCTACTTCTTTTCCATATGGCGGTTCTTTATATGCCTTTATATATCTCTGCAATTTATTCAATAATTCATTCATATTATTTGCCTACCTTTCACACTAAGAAATTATCGTTACAGACAATCATACCTTATATTTTGCAACCGCATCTTCCCAGTTAGCTATGGTACAAACCTTGTCTATTTCCTCTGCAATGCGTTCTATTTGCTTAGGAGAAACACAAGGAGTATTTTTAAAAGCTCTACCTATTGATAATTTAACATCATCTAAGGTTTTCTCTTTTTTGAGTTTTAAATTATACCTCCTCAATAAATCCGGCAATTTCTTTTCACAAACATTACCGTAATTAACAAACCATTCTACCCATAATGCTTCTGCAAATATTTCTTGTGGTAATCTCATTTTGCACCTCTCAATCCACTTTTGAAATCTACGTTTCATTTATGCTTTTTTACATAGAATTTATGATGGAAACACCATTTAAGGGAATGTAGTATGTTTAGTGTCTGATCATATGTTCCACCAATAACACATCCATCTTCATAGCAAAATCCTTTGACAGGATCAAAATAGATGTACTCATTTGCATCCAATCCGTCAGAATACAATTTATCTGCGTTTCCTATTTGAATAGCATTAAGACCTGCATACATAGAAACTTCTCTATAATCGTCTGTCTGTATAAATTGCATATCATACCCTCCTATCTTGAAATCATCGTTTCATTGTTCAATTTCTATGAATATACTACCCGTTCTTGCATCTTCTATTTCAATCAGCTTATACTTCTTTCCGTTATATTTTCTTAAAGGATGGCAAAGCAGTAATGTAACTTTATCAACCACTCCTTTACTATCAGTAAAAGTTGCATCTATACAAGCTCCGCAAGAGCCATCTGCTTTTGACCATCCACGTCCTCTTGTAATATGATAAGTATTAAAATCCACATCATAATTCAAATCGCGTTTAATTTTCTGTTTAAATTTATATTGTTCTTCTGTCATATCGTAAATCCTTTTAAATTCCTACCTTTTCTTTCGCAATGACTTTTAAT
>ERZ773242.1446-NODE-1446-length-22788-cov-15.684116_pt1 | contig 22788 bp, 19 predicted proteins | sample MGYA00511077_ERZ773242 | MGnify/ENA primary metagenome ERZ773242 (study PRJEB29015, sample SAMEA2737754) | human gut metagenome | biome: human gut; feature: human-associated habitat; material: faeces | place: China | collected 2012 ... | reverse complement strand
AGGCCGTGAAGCTGATGGAAGAGCGCAAGGAGAACTACAAGATCGAGCACATGGCGGATCTGGCCGATGAGACCGAGTTCAGCTTCTTCCAGCAGGGCGAGTACGTGGATATGTGCATCGGACCCCACCTGACCTACACCAAGGCGCTGAAGGCCTTCAAGATCACCCAGCAGTCCGGCGCATACTGGAAGAACGACAAGGAAAACAAGATGCTCACCCGCATCAATGGCGTGGCCTTCCGCAATCAGGAAGAGCTGGATGCATGGGAGAAGGAGCAGCAGGAGGCTCGTGAGCGCGATCACCGCAAGATCGGCAAGGAAATGGGCCTGTTCATGACCGACGATCTGGTTGGCCGCGGCCTGCCCATGTTCCTGCCCGCAGGCTACACCGTCTGGCAGGAGCTGGAGAACTATATCAAGGAGAAGGAGCGTGCACGCGGCTACCTGCACGTTATGACTCCCTGCATCGGCACTGTGAACCTGTATAAGACCTCCGGTCACTGGGATCACTACCGTGAGAACATGTTCCCCGCCATGGAGATGGAGGGCGAGAGCTATGTTCTGCGCCCGATGAACTGCCCCCACCACATGATGATCTACGCAAATCGTCCCCATTCTTACCGTGACCTGCCCATGCGCATCGGTGAGATCGCCCACGATTTCCGTTACGAGTCCTCCGGCACCCTGAAGGGCATCGAGCGTGGCCGTCACTTCTGCCAGAACGATGCTCACCTGTTCTGCACCCCGGAGCAGATCAAGAGCGAGGTCGCAAACGTGTGCGACCTGATCTTTGAGGTGTACAAGGACTTCAACATTACCGATTACCGCTGCGTGCTGAGCCTGCGTGATCCTGCCGATAAGAAGAAGTACCACGACGATGATGCCATGTGGAACCATGCAGAGCAGGCCCTGCGCGAAGTGCTGACCGAGCTGGGCATCCACTTCACCGAGGAGATCGGCGAGGCTGCCTTCTACGGCCCCAAGCTGGACGTGAACGTCAAGCCCGCCGTGGGTGCCGAGTACACCCTGTCCACCTGCCAGCTGGACTTCTGCCTGCCCGCAAAGTTCCACCTGACCTACGTGGACAAGGACGGCACCGAAAAGACCCCCGTGGTGCTGCACCGCGCCATCCTGGGCTCTCTGGACCGCTTCATGGCTTACCTGATCGAAGAGACCAAGGGCAAGTTCCCCACCTGGCTGGCTCCCACGCAGGTCAAGGTGCTGCCCGTCTCCGAAAAGACGCTGGACTACGCCGAGGGCGTGACCGAAAAGCTGGTGGAAGCCGGTGTCCGTGTTGTGCTGGACGACGACAACCAGAAGATCGGCTACAAGATCCGCGAGGCACAGCAGGTGGACCGTGTGCCTTATATGCTGGTTCTGGGTGCCAAGGAAGCCGAGGCAGGCAACATCTCTGTGCGTGACCGCAAGGGCGAGACCACCACGATGGAGCTGGATGCATTCATCACAAAGGTGACTGCCGAGATCCGCAACCGCAGCCTGTAAGCAGACACTGTAAAACACAAAGCGCCGCTTTCCCGGCAGGGGAGAGCGGCGCTTTTTTTTGCTGCAGCGAAACGCCAAAAGCCGCTGCTCAAATGGAAACAGCGGCCTTTGGCGTTGGATGCTTTATAAAAAGGGAATCAGGCGTTTTCCTTCTGGACGCTCTTGACGGCCAGAGCTTTGGCGGGCTTCATCAACAGCACGCACACGCCGTTGAAGAGGATCGAACCCACGATGAAGGTGATGAAGAACTGGGGCAGGTGGGTGGCCAGAGCGGTGGTGTCGATGCAGGCCACAGTCAGGTAGGCAAAGCCCACGTTGTTCAGCACCTTGGGTGCGTAGGGGTGCAGGATGATGAGGATGAACAGTACCACGGCCAGCGGGATGAGGAAGCCGAAGAAGCCGCCCAGCACCGGGGTCAGGGCCGTGATGGAAAGCAGAGCGATCACGGTGAGGATCAGGCCTACAAGACCACCCAGCTCAACGGTGACGAAGCGATCCTTCACATCGCCTTCCAGCGTGAACATCATGATATTGCTCAGGAAGATCAGCCAGCTGTACTCCAGACCGGTCACATGGATGATGGCATTGGCGATCAGGATCCACACCAGAAGCATCAGGCGGAAATACAGCAGAAAGCGCTTGGTAACGGCTTCATTCATGATAAAATACCTCTTTCTTGATTGGATTGGAAAGCAATGCTTTCACTAAAGGACACTTTTTGACAGGTAAAGCCTGCATTGATGTCGCCATTATACAATATTTACATGTCAAAAACAATACTTTTGCAAGAATAAATTGCATATTTTGGAAATTTTGACTTGCAGAAGGTCGGCAACCTCGCCCTCTCCGTCATTGCTTGCGCAATGCCACCTCTCCCAAAGTGAGAGGCCTTGGCAATCCACGCAAAGTATGCGGTTCCGCCAGAGGCTCCCCCTTTGAGGAAAGACTTCCCCCGCGCCGGGGGAAGATGTCGTGCAGCGACAAAAGAGGGAATCTGGCGCGTTAGCGCCTGAGAGGGCGAGCACGGTAAAAATAAGCTGGAATAATGGCACAGCGGAGCCATTTCAAATTGTTTTTCTGTCCAAAATGGAGTATAATGAGACAATAAATATTCTGCCGCAGTTGCGGCCTGAACAGGGGGAGGAACCTTATATGAACAAACCGGTACTGGTGGTCATGGCGGCTGGCATGGGCAGCCGCTACGGCGGCATGAAGCAGATCGACCCGGTGGGGCCGAACGGTCAGGTGATCGTGGATTATTCCCTTTACGATGCCCGCCGCGCAGGCTTTGAGACGGTGATCTTTGTTATCAAGCATGAGATCGAGGATGCTTTCAAGGCAGCGATCGGCGAGCGTGTATCCAAGGCCATGAACGTGAAATATGCCTTCCAGCAGCTGGATGAGCTGCCCGCAGGCTTTGCCGTGCCGGAGGGCCGTGTCAAGCCCTGGGGCACCTGCCACGCCGTTCTGGCTGCAAAGGACCTCATCGACGGCCCGTTTGCAGTCATCAATGCCGATGATTATTACGGCCCGGAGGCCTTCCGGGTGATGTATGATTACCTGTCCACCCACGAGGACGGCAGCTATTACGATTACTGCATGGTAAGCTACCTGCTCCGGAACACTGTCTCCGAGAATGGCAGCGTGGCCCGCGGCGTATGCGTGACCGAACCCGACGGCACCCTGCACAGTGTGACCGAACGCACCCGCATTGAAACGTACGAAAACGGCGTACACTTCACCGAGGACGGTGGCGCAAGCTGGACCGATCTGCCCGGCGATACCCCGGTGAGCATGAACCTGTGGGGCTTTGGCAAAAGCTTTCTGGATGAGGCCGAGCAGCGCTTTGCGGGCTGGCTGACCGAAAATCTGCCTAAAAACCCGCTCAAGTGTGAGTATTTCCTGCCGCTGGTGGTCACGGAGCTGATCGAAGAGGGCAAGGCAAAAATTCAGGTGCTGCGCAGCACGGATAAATGGTACGGCGTTACCTACCGTGAGGACAAGCCGCTGGTGGTGGAAGCCATCGCCCGCAAAACGGCAGGGGGCCAGTACCCGGAGAATTTGTGGGCATAAACTAAAAAAGAGACGGCTGATCGTTCAAATCAGCCGTCTCTTTTTCTTTAGTCACTTATTTCGTCTGGGGGGGGGTAAGAGCTGCATCCTCACAGGAGAAGATCCAGATGGTCTCATCAATGTGCGTTCCGCTCTTGGAATAGGGTGTCACCTTGACGCAGAAGGTGGTGCCGTCGGTCTTTTTATAGGTGCGCTCCACGATGTCACCGGTCAGGACCTTGCTGCGGATATAGTTGTAATCCAGCAGGTCTGCCAGACTCTCGCGGCAGGCGGGTTCCACCAGCGTATCACGGTACTGCTGCAGAACGGCGAGGAAAGAGCCGCCGGAGGTGTCCAGAATTTTCTGGAAATAGTCCGGGACGATCACGCCGCGCATACGGTCGGTCTTCAGATCCACAACGAACACGCTCTTGTACTTGGGGGCAAGGACCCGCAGGAAGTGCTCGGCATCCCGCTTTTCGGTCAGGGTCTGCTCCAGCTTCTCGTTCAGGCCCCGCAGCTGGCGCTCCTGGCCGTTGCGGGCGTAATAGGCCTGCTTGTCCTGCCGCATGGCAGCTTCGGCCTGATTCATGGCATCGTCCAGCCGGTGCAGGTCGTTGGTGTTCTGGATGCCCACCGAGATCTCGTACTCCTTCTCGCGCAGGAAAGCACGCATCCTGTCCACAGACACCCACACACTGTAGGGCGGCTGGTTCGGGGTGAGGATCACGAATTCGTCACCGCCGATGCGGTAGATGCGGCTGGAAGCAAAGAACTTGCGGGCCGCATTGGCAATGAAGCAGAGCATGGCATCGCCGCTGCGGTGGCCCAGATGGTTGTTGATCTCGTGCAGGCCCACCACGTCGATGTAGGTGCACACCATGGAGTCGTATTCGCTGGACTGCAGCGTCCGCAGATCGGTCTCAAAGAGGCTGCGGTTCAGCAGGCCGGTCAGGGTGTCGTGGCTGTAGGAGAAGTCCAGCTCCTCGCTGAGATGGTCGGCCTGTGCATCCTCACGCACCACCACGGTGGCCCAGGGGTTCTGGGCGCAGCAGTTGCGGCAGGGCAGAAATTCCATGGTGATCCACACGAACTGACCGGACACGTTTTTGCGGAAGCGGTAGGCCTCCGGCTGCTGGGTGCTGAAAACAGCGGAGCGCAGGGTCTCCAGATCGGTCTGGTCGGTGAACATCTCCGCGTCGTCCGGGTGGATCACCTTATTCGTCACCATGCGCTCACAGTAAGCGGCAAAGTCCTCCTCAGTGTCCGAACCCGCACCGGGCAGGCGCGGGTCCCGCTTGATGACCCGGTATTCGCCGGTGGAAAGATTCAGCAGGGAAAGCTCCAGCACATTGTCCGCAAAGATCTGGTAGGCCTGCAGCGCCAGTGCGGTCTGCTCGCTGTTGGAGATGGGGACCCGGCGGTCACGGCGCATCAGGTCGCGGCGCATATCCCAGTAATCCTCGCTGTTGGGCTGGGCCAGCAGGGCCTCGGCGTTCTCCACCGGCATGGGCTTGTAGAAATAATAGCCCTGCGTATACAGGCAGTCGGCGGCCTGCAGCATGGAGACCTGCTCCGGCGTTTCCACGCCTTCGGCGATGATGGGCAGATTCAGGCGGTGGGCCATATCCACCACCGATTCCACGATCTGCACGCCCTTGCTGCGGTTTTGCTGGTTCATGTCGATGAGCTTCATGTCCAGCTTGATGGCATCCACGTTGGTGTCCTTGAGCATATTCAGCGAAGAATAGCCGCTGCCAAAGTCGTCCATCATCACAGAGAAACCTTTGCGGTGCAGGCCCTGGATGGTGTTTTCCATCAGAGAAGCGTTTTCGGCCAGCATGGTCTCGGTGATCTCGGCCAGCAGGAGCTTGGGCTCCAGCTGATACTTTTCCACAAGGTTGGAGAAGATCTGCGGCACATCCAGATTGACGATATCCACCACAGAAACGTTCACAGATACAGGCACAAGATTGCTGCCGCTCTCCTGCCACTTGTGCAGGGTCTTGCAGACAGACTCCCAGATGTACTGATCCAGCTGGGTCACAAGGCCGGTGCTTTCCAGCAGGGGCATGAACTCGGCCGGGGGCACGCAGCCGCGGGTGGGATGGTTCCAGCGCACCAGTGCTTCCATGCCCACGATGGCGCGGGTCATGCTGTTGCACTTGGGCTGCAGAAAGAAGCAGAACTCGTGATTTTTCAGGGCGAGCTCCAGCTCGCTCAGCAGCTGACGCTGCTTCTTGAGACGGTTGAGCATGGCCGGAGTAAAGCGGTGCATCCCGCCTACGGCCGGGCTGGGGTCTACCGATGCGATCTGTGCATAGCTGCACAGGGTTTGTGCGTCAGCATCTGGATGCTCGGCCACAGGGCACACACCAAAAGACAAGAAGGAGGTAACGCCCTGCCTGTAGTCGTTCACGCAGGTCTGCAGATGGCTGATGATGGCCAGCTGCTGTTCTTTGTCATCCGGCAGGCAGAGCACAAAATCGTCGCTGCCGAGGTAGCCCACCGGAGAACCGGTCGCCTTGCTGTGCTCCAGCAGAAGGGCTGTAAGAGACAGCAGCAGGCTGTGCGCCTGCTGAGAACCGTACAGCTCGGTATACAGTTTAAAATGCTCGATATCGATGGCGGCAACACACCAGTTCTCGCCTTTGTGCTGCGCCAGAAACTCCTGCAGCTGCTGCAGGAAGTCGTCTTTGCGAGCGATCTGTGCAAGTGCATCGGGTTGCGGTGCGCCGACATTTTCATTCAACTTCAGTTCTTCGAACATGATAAATCCCTCGCTGTTGGATGTTTTCGACAAAATGTGGCATTCTATAAAACAGTATAGCACGATTTTAAACCTTTGAAAATAGATATTTAAAACTTTGCGGCAAAAAAGAACGGAACGCCGGACGGGTCCGGAAGGCGGGGCATAAAAAGACCGCTGCATTCCTGTGCAGCGGTCTTTTGGGCAGCGGTCTCAGGCATCCTTGCGGGTGTCGGAGCCGTTTTTCTTCGGTTCTTCTTCAGGGCTTTCCCGGCGGGCAAGACCAAGGCGCAGGGCCTTGAGGGTGGTCTTTTTTACGCCATGCTTCAGGCCGGGGAAGGCGCGCAGCATGCGGCGCGGGCCAACGATGCGGGGGGTGCGCAGCAGCTGGGCCTGCATTTCATCGCTGCGGGCCTGCAGCTCCTCGGCCAGCTGTTCCAGACGCAGCAGCTCGGCAGCGCGCTCTATCGTGCCCTTGGCGGCCAGCTGTGCAGCCTTGGCGGCTTCGGCCGTGTTGAGCTTGGCGATCTCGGAAGCATGCTTTGCCGCCTCGCGGGCCTCAGCGGTCTTGGCACGGACGGCGGCCAGCGTTTCACGCAGGGCACGCTTTTCCGGTGCGGCTTCGCGGGCCTCGGCGGCGGCAAGCTTGAACTGCAGGCGCTGCTCGTCCAGCTTCTGGTCGGCGTTCAGGGTGGTGGTGCCCAGCAGCTGGGTCATGGCATCGCTGACGGCATGGATACTGTCGGCCAGCTGCTCCATGGCATCCAGCGTCTTGGCCAGACCGGAGGCGGCAAAGGCCGTAACGACTACGTCTGCCGCGTAGACTGCATAGAGCACACACATAACGACAAAGCCCACAAAGGGCGGGATCATATCCACAAGACCGGCGACGACCGGGTGGACGATGCGCATGACCACCAGCGTGCCCACGCCCCACAGCAGGCTGAATTCCAGACAGATGTAGCCGCCAATGTTGAAGGGAAAGTCGCTGTAGTCCCACCAGCGGGTGTGATAGAGCTTATACAGTGCCCAGCCGCCTACCAGTTCCAGCGCGCTGGGCAGGATGACACCGCCGATGTACAGCAGCAGGACGCTGTCCTGCAGAGGGGTCAGGGCGAACAGCACGATGACCATGCCGAAGCCGTAAATGGGGCACACCGGGCCGTTGAGAAAGCCACGGTTCACCAGCTGACCGGTGGTGGCGGCGGCAAAGATGACCTCCAGACACCAGCCGGTGCAAGAATAAATGAGGAAGAAGGCCAGCACATGGTACAGCGAAAAGCCGCACACTGTGGTGGTCGTGAGAAAGTTGAGCATAAAACACCTCCTGTGAGAATCATGCTGCGGTGCAGGTCAGTTCTGCTTTTGTACGATCTTGTATTCATCGCCCGGCTCAAAGAACGGGCAGGCGGCTGTGCTGCGGGAAAGATAGCGGGCCATCTCGTCCTCGTCCAGACAGCCGCCCTGAGCACAGTACCAGCTGCCGTACTCGTCCTGCACATTGTTCAGGCAGATCTCGCAGGGGTCATTCATTGCCTTCGCCTTCCTGTGCAGCCTTGGCAGCAGCCTCGGCCTCGGCCGCTTCGCGGGCCTGACGCTTGAGGATCTTCGGCTCGATCCAGGTCACGCTGGCAGGGTCCGGGTCCTTGCGGGCGATCAGGGCCTTGATCTTGATGCCCATTTCGGTGAACATGCCCTCGTGTTCGGTGCGGATGTTCCACTCCGGCTCGTTCTCATGGAGGTCAAAGGTCATCCACTCGATGTCGTAGCCGGAAGCGGGGAAGTATTCCAGACTGTCGCGGAACAGATCATCGTCGTCGGTCTTGAAGTAGATCTCGCCGCCGTCCTTGAGGAACTCACGGTAGTTGATGAGCTGGCGCGGGTAGGTGAGGCGGTGCTTGTGGGAAGAGCCGTTCTTGCTCCACGGGTTGCAGAAGTTGATGTAGATGCGGCTGACCGTATCCTCGGCGGTAATGACCCCCTTGATGCGCTCGATGTCGGTGCTCATGATCTTCACGTTGTCGATGGGGCGGCCTGCAGCCTGATAGGCGGCTTCGATCTTGCGCTTGGCGAGGATGAGCACCTTATCGGTGATATCGATGCCCAGATAGTTGTTTTCCGGGTGGGCGCAGGCCAGCTGGGAGAGGAAGCCGCCCTTGCCGCAGCCCAGTTCCAGCACAAAGGGCTGCTCCGGGCGGGTGTACTGGGCGTGCCACCTGCCGCCCCAGATCAGCGGCTCGTGCACATGGAAGTCGGCTGCCATCAGCTCGTCGTGGGCATAGGGTTTGAAACGCATTCTCATAGTTTGTTGTTCTCCTTAAATTTAACGTGGCTCGCCCTCTCCGTCTTTGCTCCCCTTTTTGTCACTTGCGTGACATCTTCCCTCGACCGGGGGAAGTCTTTCAAAGGGAGAGGCCTTGGCAGTGCGGAAAGCTTACCGGTTTTGCCAAGGGCTCCCCCCTTTGGGGGAGCTGGCGCGTCAGCGCCTGAGAGGGCGAGGATGCTTACAAATTCTGCTCCCGCAAAAACGCCTCCACCTGTTCCGGTGCAGCGGCGCAACTGCCCTGACAGATGCCGGGCTTGCCGCCGCCGCGTCCGTTCAGGGCGGTGTTCAGGGCTTTGGTCAGGGCGCGCACATCGCCGTCTGCCTGCGCGATGCAGTAGCCGGTGCCCTTTTCGGTGGGGGTCAGGGCGGCGCAGAGACCGGTGGTGGCTTCGGTCAGGCGCACCGCCAGTCGGTGCAGGCCGTCCGGGTCAAGGCCGGGCACTGTGCGGATGGCGTCCTCACCGGGGTTTGCCAGCTGGGCAAGTGCATCGAACAGCTGAGAACATACACCAAAGTGTGTAAACTTGAGCGCAGTATACTCATCGTAGACGCGATGCACCGCCACAGCGGTCTGGTCGGCCTTGGCCGAGAGCAGCGCCCCGATCTCTGCCTGCCGCTGGCGCATAGCCTGTGCAGCAAGCAATGCCCGCTGGCCGCACACCACGCTCAGCCGTACACCGCCCTTGTAGTTCTCGGATGCCAGAATTTTGATCTGTCCCACCTGTCCGGTGGTGCGGGTGTGGGTGCCGCAGCAGGCGCAGACATCCGCACCCGGGATGGTCACGATGCGCACCTGCCCTTCGATCTCCTTTTTGGAGCGGTAGACAAGGGCGGCAAGCTCCTCCCGGGTGGGGTAGCTGACCAGCACCGGCACATCCTGCCACACGATGCGGTTGGCGGCAAGCTCGGCTGCCTGCAGGCCCTCGGCAGAAATGGGCACGCTGGTGTCCATGCGCACAGCCTCGGAACCGATGTGGAAGCCCACATTCTCGGCCCCGAACATCTGGTGCAGGATGCCGGAAAGGATGTGCTCACCGGTGTGCTGCTGCATTTTGTCAAAGCGCCATTCCCAGTCGATGCAGCCGGAAACGGCAGTGCCGGGAACAGCGCTTTCCGGCAGAGCGTCCACGCTGTGCCAGAGGATGCCGTCATGCTCGTGCACATCGGTCACATTCAGCGTGGCACCGTCCGGCAGGGTCAGGGTGCCCCGGTCGGCAGGCTGACCGCCGCCCTCCGGGTAGAACACTGTGCCGTCCAGCGCAATGCGCCCGCCGCCGGTCTTTTCGTCCGGCTCTGCGGCAAGGATGATGCTCTCGCACTGGGTGCGGAAAGCGTCCTGTTCAAAATATTTTTCTGTGCGCTGCATGGCGCGGGTACCTCCTGTTCAGGGTGCAGTTTGACGATTTAAAATGGCCGCCGCAGGCTCTGGCCATATTCAGCGGAAAATTTATTTTTATTTTTGCAGAATTGGAACGACTGCGGTCGTTCCGATTCTGCTTTTTCACGCAAGGGGCCGTAAAGGCCAACAACAAAAGAGTTTTTACTGCATCTGCCGGTTTCGGCCCTTCTGGTGAAAATGCGTTTGGAGCGGCCCGCGTTTGCGCAGCAATGAAAGCCCCGGTGGGGCTTTTAAGCGGCGAGCGGTCTGCGTCAGCAGATGGAGGGGCCTTGCCCTGACAAGTTCCGCAGGCCGCGACAAACGCGAAATAAAAAATCTGGATTCCGCTGAATATAGCCAGAGCGAAAGCGGAGGCTATTTAAAATCGAAAAAGGGATACACATCCAGTTTAAAAATAAGTATACCACGTTTTTTGCCTGTGGAAAATAGTCTGCGGATATGTTATGATAAGAAACAACGATATTCCCATAAAATGTTAAAAATGAGGAAGGTAATAGCATGCGTGAAAGTGGAATCCTGATGCCGGTGTCCAGCCTGCCCGGCCCTTACGGTATTGGCTGTTTTGGCAAGGAAGCATTCAAGTTTGTGGATTTTCTGGCACAAGCGGGCCAGAAGATCTGGCAGATCCTGCCGCTCAGTCCCACCGGCTACGGTGACAGCCCCTATCAGAGCTGCTCGGCCTTTGCGGGCAACCCCTATTTTATCGACCTCGACGCTTTGAAGGAAGAAGGCCTGCTCACCGCCGCCCAGCTCAAGGCCGAAAAATGGGGCACAGACCCCAAAGAGGTGGACTACGGCACTTTGTATGTGAGCCGCTTTAAAGTCCTGCGCACCGCCTACGCCGCATGGCGCAAAGCTTGTGCGGGCCTGCACGGCTGCAGCTATTACTTCCCGGATGATTATTATGCCTTTACCCTCGCCAATGAGGAATGGCTGGACGACTACGCCCTGTACATGGCCCTGAAAGTGGCCAACGGCATGAAGAACTGGGTGGAGTGGGACAAGCTCTACCGCCTGCGCGACAAGAAGGCCCTTGCTGCCTTTGCCGCCGAAAACGAGGAGGAGATCGGCTTCTGGAAGTTCGTGCAGTACAAGTTTGCGGCCCAGTGGCAGGCGGTGAAGGCCTACGCCAACAAAAAGGACGTACAGATTTTGGGCGACATCCCCATCTATGTCTCTGCCGACTCGGTGGATGCATGGGTGGGCGGCGCGCTGTTTGAGCTGGATGCCGACGGCGGCTTTGCCCGTGTGGCGGGCTGCCCGCCGGATTACTTCTCTGCCGACGGTCAGCTGTGGGGCAACCCGCTGTACAACTGGGCCTACCACAAAAAGACTGGCTACGCGTGGTGGGTGCGCCGGGTGCGCCACGCACTGGGCATCTACGACCTGCTGCGCATCGACCACTTCCGCGGCTTCGATACCTATTGGGCCATCCCGGCGGACAGCACCACCGCCCGCACCGGCAAGTGGGAGAACGGCCCCGGCATGGAGCTGTTCGATGCGCTGGAAGCTGCCCTTGGCAAGCTGCCCATCATTGCCGAGGATCTGGGCGAACTGTTCCCCAGCGTGCGAAAGCTGCTGGCCGACAGCACCTTCCCGGGCATGAAGGTGCTGCAGTTCGCCTTTGGCGGCGGGGACAGCGAGTATCTGCCCCACAACCACGTCAAGAACAGCGTGGTGTATCCCGGCACCCACGATAACACCACCCTGACCGACTGGTGGGAGAACGGCGCTTCCGAAAAGGAAAAGGCTGCCGCTGCCGCTTACCTGCACCTGACCGGCGTAAAGCCCACCGCAAAGGAGCTGGCGGCCATCCGGACCGATGATGTCCGCATCGCTCTGCTGCGCGCAGCGCTGGGGTCGGTGGCTGACCGGGCCATCATCCCCATGTACGACTGGCTGGGTCTGGGTGCGGAAGCACACCTGAACACGCCCGGCAAGCTGGGCGGAAACTGGGCATGGCGCGCCGCTGACGGCTTTGCCGCCAAGGCACTGGCCAAGACCATCCACGACGAGTGCAGTGTGTACTGCCGCGTATAAACAGAAGGCACAGAGCGGCGGGAGCTTAGCAATTTGACGAAAATGTAAAAACTCCGGCAGAAAATTGTGCGTTTTGCTGGTAAAATCGGAAGCTGAATGGTATAATGTTGCTAAAGCGGCATTATGCCATTTTTCTTTACCTGATGTGTTCCCGGCATTTCCGGAAACAGGGCGGGCGCGAGATGCATAATGCGGCAGATGGTTCCTGAACGTATGGGGAACAGGTGACTGCACGCGGGATACGGGAGCGCCGCGTGCGCAGATGATGGGGAAAATTACATGAAGAAAGAATGTACCGAGCAGGATCTACGGGAACTTGCGCGCTCAGCGCAGGCCGTATTTGAGGCAGTGACCCTGACCGAAGCACCGCTTTGTGACGGCTGGCAGGACGATGGCCTGCGGGTGGACTACGAGCTGCGCAATGGCCGTGTGGACTGTGTGCTGCACCGCAGAGTGGAAGCGGACGGCAAATGCTGGGAGCTGGAAATGTGCGCACCGCTGGCAGGCAATGTGCTGCCGGAAGAGCGCATGACACCCCGGGAGCGGGAACTGTGCCGCGAGGATATGAACCACGATTTCCTTACCGGCGTGTACAACCGCCGCTATCTGGAAACGGTGTTTGCCCAAAAGCTGGAACAGTGTGCAGCGCAGGGCCGCAAGGCGGCTGTGGCGCTGGTGAGCATCGACAACGGCCAGAAGCTGCGGGATACCTACGGCCAGCCTGTGATGGACCAGCTGCACTGCTTTGTGGGCAACCAGTGGAAAAAGAGCTTTGATACCCCTGCGGCCCGCGTGGTCTGCCGCCTGACCGGCAGCATCTTTGCGGTGGGCTGTCTGGATGCCGACGGCAAGCAGCTGGCAGAGGAAATGCAGAACCTGTATCGGCAGATGCCCCGGGAATGCATCACCACCACCGGCATGATGCGCCGGGTGCCCTTTACCCTGAGCTGCGGCGCAGCCGGGCTGGAGGAGGTCGCCGCAAAGAATTGGCAGGCGCTGTACGAGCTGTGCGATGCACGCCTGCGGGAGGCACAGAACGCCGGCGGCGATCAGATGCGTGCAGAATAAAACCAGTGTATAAAATCCCCCTTTTGGCGCAGACTAAGGCCAGAAGGGGGATTTTTTGTATGGAAAACCAGAAAAACGACAACCTGAATCTGCTGGAAGCCGTGGTGCAGAATACCGAGATGGGCAAGAACACCTTGGAACAGATCGTGCCGATGACCGACGATGTGCAGTTCAAGGCCGAGCTGCTGCGCCAACGCAATGTGTACCACCAGCTCAATCAGGAAGCGCACACCGCCATCGAGGCCTGCGGCGGCACCGCGCAGGGGCAGAGCGCCATGGCAAAGCTGAACACGAAAATGGGCATCAGTATGAAGACCCTCACGGACAAGTCCACCCGCAATCTGGCCGAGATGCTCACACAGGGCAGCGGCATGGGGGTGGTGGACTGCGTAAAGGCCCAGAAGGATTACCCCAATGCCGCGCCCGGCGCAAAGCGCCTTGCCCAAAGACTGCAGGAGTTTCAGGAGGATAGCCGGGTAAAGCTGGAACAGTTCTTATAAGGCTGCGCTGCGGCGCATGAAAAAAGCAACCCCGCCCGTCAGGTACAGCTGCCTGACGGGCGGGGTCATTGCCGCAAAAGCGGCACATCCTTTTACAGTGCTTCCACCATTGCTGCCACGATCTTGGTGGCGGTGGCTACATATTCCGCAATGCTGAACTTTTTCACCACCAGCACCTCGTGGCCGTCCTCGTCAGCGTTGTCGCTCATGGCGCGCAGGATGACGCAGGGCACACCGTTCTTGGCGGCGATCTGGCTCACAGCGGCACCTTCCATCTCCACGCAGTCGGGGGCGCATTTGGCTTCAATGGCAGCCTTGGTTTCACTGTCGCCCACAAACAGGTCGCCGGTGGCAATCTTGCCCACCAGAGCCTTCACACCCGCTTTGGCGCAGGCTTTTTCGGCGGCAGCGATCAGCTCCGGGTCGCCGGTGTATTCCTTGAGGAACGGCGGGTTCTGGCAGATCATGTCCAGCTGTGCGTCGTGGTACAGCACGGTCTTGCCGATGACCACATCGCCAATGCCGATCTTCGATGTCATATTGCCTGCGATGCCGGAAAAGATGATCTTCTCCGCGCCGAATTTTGTGATGAGCACCTGCGTGGTGGCGGCGGCATTGGCCTTGCCCATGCCGGCACAGCACACCACCACCTGTTTGCCGGCCAGCGTGCCCTTGTGGTAATCCACGCCGCCGTAGGGCTCCACGGTGACATTCTCCAGCTTTGCACACAGCTGATCGACTTCATCGGGCATTGCGCCCATAATACCGAAAATCATAGGAAACCTCTTTTACGATTTTAAATGGCCGACGCGTGCGCTCTGGCCATAGATAGCAGAAATTTATTTTTAATTTTGTAAGTTCCAAAAGCCTGCGGGCTTTTGAAACTTACTTTTTCACGGGAAGGGGCGAAATCGGAAGTGACATCTTTGCCGAAAATCAGACGTTGAACAGGAACTCGATCACATCGCCATCGTTGACAACGTATTCCTTGCCCTCGGTGCGCTGCAGACCCTTGGCCTTGACGGCGGCATAATCGAAGTTGTTGGCTTCCAGATCGCTGTAGCCAATGACGCTGGCACGGATGAAGCCGCGCTCGAAATCGCTGTGGATCTTGCCGGCAGCCTGCGGTGCTTTGGTGCCCTTGCGGATGGTCCATGCGCGGCACTCCTTCTTGCCGTCGGTCAGGAAGGAGATCAGGCCCAGCAGGTCGTAGCTGGCAGTGATGAGGTTGTCCAGACCACTGGCTTCGATGCCCATTTCAGCCAGAAAAGCCTTCTTTTCCTCGGGGGAATAGTCGGCGATATCCTCCTCGGTCTTGGCGCAGATGGGAATGTAGCGTGCGCCCTCTTCCTTGGCGCGTGCGGCCACCAGCGGGACATACTTGTTGTTTTCGATGCCCTCCATCAGGTCGTCCTCGCCCACATTGCAGGCGTACAGCACCGGCTTTGCGCTCAGCAGGCCCATCTCGTGCAGCACAGCCTGCTGCTCGGCGTCACCCTCGTCAAAGTCGAAGCTGCGGGCGGGCTTGCCGGCGCTCAGGTGGTCGGCAAGCTGCTGCAGCCAGGCGGCCTCGGCGGCAGCGCCCTTGTTGTTGCCGCTCTTGGCAGCCTTGGCCATGCGGCCGGCGCGGTTCTGCACCACTTCCAGGTCGGACAGGATCAGCTCGTAGTCGATGGCGTCAATGTCCGAGATGGGGTCCACGGCCTCGGCCTTGGAGACGTCCTCCACCACATGGATGATGTTGTCGTCGTCAAAGCAGCGCACCACATGCACGATGGCGTCGCACTCGCGGATGTGGCCCAGGAACTTGTTGCCCAGGCCGGCACCCTGGCTGGCACCCTTCACCAGACCGGCGATGTCCACGAACTCCACGATGGCGGGGGTCTTTTTGTTGGTCTGCCAGATCTCTGCCAGCTTGTCCAGACGCTTGTCCGGCACGGCCACGATGCCGCTGTTGGGCTCGATGGTGCAGAAAGGATAGTTGGCCGCCTCCGCGTTCTTGGTGGAGGTGATGGCGTTGAACAGGGTGGACTTGCCGACGTTCGGCAGGCCGACGATACCTAATTTCATAATTATGATTTCTCCTTTTATGATGTAGATGATAAACAGCTATATTGTACGGATATAAGTTGTTTTTTTGCAAAAACTGAATTTGGCGTTGGGTGGGAAGATCGGATTCACTCACCCTTTTCTCACCCTTTTTGTGCTTCCTGCGCCTTTGCGAACTGCGCTACGGCTTTCTGCATGGAATCGTCGGTCACATGGACATACCGATCCATTGTTGTTTTGCTGCTGGCATGACCCAGCAGCTTTTGCAGGACTTTGGGCTGCATTCCGCTCTCAATAGCACGAGTAGCGTATGTATGACGCAGAGCGTGCATACAGAAACGTTTGATCCCTGCTTCGTCGCACAGCTTGTAGAGGTGGGTGTCGTAGGAGCTGTTCTTGGCAGGCATTCCGGTGCGCCAGTTGATGAACACCAGATCACGCATGACCAACTTTCGCTTCTGACCAGTCTTGCGATCCATAAAGGTCAGGATAGTGGATAGGTCTTTCGATTCGTTGCGGTATTCTCTGGTGTCGTAGATTTCCCGCAGGATGTCGTAAGCGGTGTCAGTCAGAGGAATGGTGCGATAGCTGGATTCCGTTTTCGGAGGGCCAGCACGCCATTCGTCTTGCTTGTAGCGGAACTCCAAGGTCTTGTTGACCGTCAGGGTACGTTTCTCCCAGTCAATAGCATCCCATGTCAGACCGATCATTTCACCAGTACGCAAGCCAGTTTCCAGAATCAGTGCGTACTGAGCATAGTTGTGGGAGCCTTTGGCAGCTTCCAGAAACCGTTTCTGCTCATCCACAGTCAGAAAGTGGATGTCATCAACCGCCCGGACAGGTTTCGTATAGCGAACACCATCCATAGGATGACGGTCGATGAAGCCATTATCTTTGGCACTCTTGAAAAATGTGCCCATGGTCATATAAGTCTGGCGGATGGTAGAACCAGCATAGTCGCTCTCCATGGCATTCAGAATCATCTGGCAGTCCATAGGTTTGACATCTCGCAGCAGCATAGAACCGATAAACGGCTGAACATTATGTTCGTAGCGTTCACGATAATTCCGAAGCGTATTCGGAGCACGGTTGCCAACGACATCCTTCAGCCAGCGGTTGAACCATGCATCGACCGTCATATCAGGTGATGTTGCGGTGCGAAGCTCTGGATGGCGGCAGAGGTAGAGCTGCTCCTGCCGCCAGTTTTTGGCTTCAACTAAAGTATGGAAGCTTTGCTGGCCTTTCTTTCCGTGATAGGAGTATTTGGCGTAGTAGTATTTGTCTTTCCGTTGACCAAGCCCTTTTCCGAGTTCTTTTCCTTTAAGATCTTTGCCCATGTTGCGGCTCCTTTCTGAGAAAAAAAGAGCCCACACAACACACTTTATTGTATCATGTGGGCATGGTTTATGCAAGTCCTTCAGAGGACGTTATATGGTGTCAGATGGCGTACTGCTCATCCAGAAACTCCTCAAACTTTTTCCGTTTGATGCGTTTTGTATTGCCCACGAATACAACAAACTTGCAGCCATCTTGCGAGGCGAGTTTAGCAAGACGATTTTGCCCCACACCAAAATAGGCAGCGGCCTCTTCAATAGAAAGCAACCACTTTTCACAAAGCGGTACGGGTGGAATAGCTTTTTTGGTGTAAGTATCGCTATCAGACAAGGAACTGGGATCACGGTTGATGTCATCAGTGAAGACGGCAAAAGGGGTGGAGTGGATGTTAAGGTTGGTACTCATAGTGCTTCCTCCTTGGTGATAAAAAGTGTCTATGAATATAATTAAGGCTTGGACAGTTTTGGGCGAGGGGGTTGATCTTCTAGGGGTAACAACTGGCGAACTGTAACCCACTGACAAATCTTACCGGATTGATTTAAGTAAACTCGTTTCTTCTGAGCAAAGGAATAGAGTGGAATATAGCCTACTTTTTGCAACACTTCGATTATAAGGCTGCTTTTGAAATCTACGTCGTAGGAGTTCTTATAGGTTCCGGCCAGTTGTTCATCAAACCAAACCTGAACCTCACCAGTACCTTTGAACACAAACTTGGTGTTGGCACCAGATTCAGACCAGATGAAACAGGGGATATAGTCCCAGCTTGTAAGCTTTCCCAACACGATTTTGGATGGGGGATGTGCATGGCGGCTTTTAGCTTCACGTTGAAGAAGATCGAGGCAATCGCTGGATGAGATGCACTCATGTAAAATTCCATGCGACTGCTGCAAAGCGATTTCAGCTTGTTTTCGGGAGAGGGCTACATAATAGCCCGCATTGGAGATATGGGTGTAAATCATTCTTTAGTGTCCTCTTTAACGATAAATTTTAACTGATTCTTCGTTTTAACTTGGTAGCCATATAATGCCAAAAGTTCTACAATGACATGAGTTCCTGGTTTTCGCTTTGTCTTTCCACTGCAAAGAGTAGCCCCTCCGGATTTTTCGTACAAGGCACGGAACTTCTCGCGGAAGTTGGCCCAGCTTTCACTATTGAGCGGTTGCGATTCCGTTTCTTCAAGAAGTTTCTGGAGCTGTTCAATAGCGGCATTTTGATGACGGAGGTTTTCATCAACAGCCTCAGTGTCATCTAAGTCAAAGCCAAACCAACTTAGAGCCTTGCGAACGTAACCATCGGGGTCGTTCTCTAACATAGACAAGCTTTTACGGGCATCGGAGATATAGTAGTCTAAGGCGGCAAATGTAAAGATGCTGTTCTTCGGATGGGAACTTTCGTTGTAAGAGAACTTTGTTCTCAAAAACTCAAGTTCACCGTTCCAAAACATATCTTCTCTGGTTTTTGTATCAGCACCTAACCACTTGTTGAGTAGATTCTCTTGACGAGTCCATTGGAAGATTCTGGACGAAAAGTAGCTTTTAGCTCTGCGTGGAATCACTAATTCGAGCGTTTGGCCTTCCTCATACATTCGTACACGCCCCGCCTGCTGGACAGCGGCCATGTACTCGGTGCCAGAAATATACAGATGGGTGATCTCCTTGTCAATCAGGTTCGTGCCGTTATCCAGTACGGAAGTGGCAATCAGCACTGAAACTGACTCAAAGCGATTTTTGGTCTTGATTTCCTCAAGCACCTTTTTGTCTAACTCGTCCATGGAATATGCCCCATAGGATGCTTCTGAAAAAATGAAAGCAGCGGATATACCATGCTGGTTTAGCTTGTTCTTGCAGTCTGTCCCCTGCTTCTTAGAGTCCAAGAAAACCACTGCTTTATGGAGCCGATGGGCTTCATGTTGTTCAATCACATCATCCCAAAGGGCTTGACCATCAGCAAGGATGCGAGGGTGTAGATAACTGTAATCAGGCTCAGCACCCGTGACCTCGAAGAAAGCAGCATATTTTAGTAAGCCAGTGCTGTTACTATACATCTGTGAGATCATATTGTTTCTGGTATATCTAAAGCCGGGTGAGATTTCCCAATAAGGAGAATATTCCGCCAAATCTACAACTTGCTCCATCTTCAAAATGACATTTCGGACAGGGCTTATAGTAGCTGAGGCGTAGATGCGGACAGACTGAGCAAAGACCTTGGGAAGATTGACGAGAGGAGCCGAATCTGTGGTGAACACCGAATCTGCAATGAAGTAGTGGCACTCGTCGCAAACCACAAAGGCGTACTCTTTGGCTTCAAAAGGCCCGATCTTAATGTTCGGAGTGTCCTTGCCTTGAAGTCTCCGGGCCATATATTGATATGAGCACACAACAAGGTCTCCTAGCGGATAAATCCCGGCTTGCTGAAACTCGACAGCGTCAGGCGGTATGCCCGATGGTTTCAAAAAACTGTTGGTAAGCTGCTCTGTAAGAACAGCGCGGTTAACAATCAAGAGTACCGCTTGTCCTCGTCGTTGGGCCTCTGGTACAAGATCTTTGGTAAAGCAGGTGGTTTTACCAGATCCTGTGGGAGCCTTGAGTAGGTAGGCATTTCCGGGTGAACTGTGAACGATAGGCTGCTTGACATCTTCTGATAAATATTGGCTCATTGTTGTGGCCTCCTTTCTGTGAGAATAAGATACCACAGATCGAATAAATTCGATGACATACGAAATTTTCGTAATCTGGAGTGAGCTGTAAGGCAAAAAAATCGGCCCATGAGCTTTATTTGCTCAAAGGCCGATTTAATAACCGTCAACGTTTGCTTTTTGTGGGTAGAAGTGGGATTTTGTAATTTTTAAGGACTTCTATAAGTGCAGTGGTTTGTAATGCAGAAAATCCAGATAACATATCAGAGCGCAAGTTGAATTCCTTTTTAATAGCATCAGTGGTTGGAAAATATTCAAGCATTTTCTCTATGTGAATCGGGGCATACAATGCAGAACAAGCCTGTATATTTTCAACGGAAAGCTGATAGAAAGATGATTTTGCTATGAACGAGGCCGGGAGAGTGAACGAAGATTCATTTCGAGCAAGAAGGTCTTCCGCATCAATGATATGCTCCCGAACTAAGTTATAGGAAAGATTTAGAAGAGCATCATAGGCACTGTTGAAGAACTCTATGGTTTTGGCAAGAGGCTCGATTAAAGTGGAGGCAAAACTTGGACGATATAGATTTGTGCAGGATGTCTTTTTCTGTTCATTGTCATATTTCATTAGGAGTGCAGCGGTTGAAACGGTGGAGGCTAGATAGATTCGAAGCCTTGGAGGTTTGCACTTCATAAGAACTTTTAGTATTTGAACAGAAATATCAAAAGCTTCTGGGATGGAACGGGTTTCTTCACCATAAAAAGGGAAAAGGGCTAAAACGGTATTGAAACCAAAAAGTTTCTCTAAGTACCATCGGTCTTCGGATTTTGGAGAAAGATCGAAGTCTGAACTAAGACCATCTAGCATGGCACGAAATGTTCGATGTGTGCTGCTGAATAAGGCTCTTGAGGTATAGTATTTTTCTGTGCCAGCGATGTCTTTTAATCCTATAAAAGTCAAAAATGGGTTTGATGTAGAGGGGGAGAGGAAAGCAGACATAGAATATTTACAAAAAGAGGCATGAATCATGTCCTTTGGAATAATGGTATTGCAGAATGATTCCAAGGATGCGCTGTATTCGCAAGGAAGATAATCCAAATCTGTAACGTAAATATCGTTGTATTTGCGTATCAGTTCAGAGCAGTCTGACTTCTCATTCCAAATAGGCCATGACTCTTCGTCTAGCAATGTTTTATCCAGATGAACAGCTTTCAACTTGACATCAGGATACTGTGCTTGAAGGTCATCGAATGAAGATTTTAACTGAATATACCGTAAGTTGAATATAAGGGCATCTGCTATGTCACTAATGAAATCTGAACAAAATTCATCATAAGTAGGACTATAACTGTAAAAATGACAGAGACGGCTAAGATAATCATTTACAGAAAAAGACGGTGGGGACAAGAACGGAATGTTTAGAGCTTTATATAATTCAGGAGCGGATGTATCAACCTTAATGGAACGTCTAGAAATGTTGTTTGCATCAGAAGTGGCAGCGGCTTCGGCATATTCATCCGTAGTGGTGAAAGGTGAGTAGCTGTTGGAAGACGGAGGGATGCTGTATGGTAATAGCGATGACATAAGAGAGGAAACGCCTAAAAATTTCTGGCATGAATCTTCATGAGATGAACCTGTACAAAGATCGAGAATCGGTTGAAGAACATCTTCAATCGAAAAAGTCTTTCCAGCAGCTTTTGGGTTTTCATGAAATTGCTGAGGAAGTGATGCAAGTTCAGGTGGAAGCGTGTTTTTAATACGAGTTTCACCTGTTTTGTCAAAAATATCGCCAAATTCAATCATAAGATAACACCTCCACCACTATTTTATCGTACATATGGCAAAAGGCAAGCCGATATGTTTCAAAATCAAAAATTTTAGCCAGATAATATAAAGGTGAACACAAACCTCTGAGCCGAAAGACTCAGGGGCTATTTTTATGTCTGGAGGTGATTTTCTATGCTGTTCCGTATCATCGTTGTCATCATCACTATTACGTTTTCATTCTAAGCTGCATCCGCACAGAAAGGAGATATCCCCATGAACTTTTTACCCGAACTCATTCAGAAACTTGGCACGGTACTTGTTGAAGTCCTCGTGCTGATTGCTGAAGAAGTCGAAAAGAAAAACTAACGAAAACAAATCGAAAAGGAGATTTTACTATGTCTGCAAATGTTGAAACCATGTTCTCTGTCCGTGAGACCCCTTGGCATGGCCTTGGCCGTATCGTTATGGATGCTCCTGCAAGCCGTGAAGCCTTGGAACTGGCTGGTCTGGATTGGCAGGTGGAAAGCCGCAATATCTATTCCGGCACAGGTGCTATGATTCCCGGCTATCGTGCCAATGTCCGCAGCACGGATGAAGCTGTTCTGGGCGTGGTGTCTGACCGTTACCGCATCGTGCAGAACGAAGAAGCATTTCGATTCACCGATGACCTGCTGGGTGAGGGCGTTACTTATGAAACTGCCGGTTCTTTGCAGGGCGGCAAGAAGGTCTGGATGCTGGCGAAGCTGCCGGAGAAGTACATCATCGCTGGAGACGAAGTGACCCCCTATCTTGTGTTCTTCAACAGCCATGATGGCAGTTCTGGTGTAAAAGTCGCTATGACCCCAGTTCGTGTGGTCTGCCAGAACACCCTGAATCTGGCTCTGGGTACTGCAAAGCGCATCTGGACTGCTCGCCATACCGAAAACATTCTGCTCCGGGTGCAAGATGCTCGTGAAACCTTACAGCTTGCCAACAGCTATATGGGGGAACTGGGCAAGGGCATCCATGAGCTGACCACCATCAAGCTGTCTGATCGCAAGGTGCAGGAGTTTATCAACGAGTTTTTCCCTGTCACCGAAGATCTGACCGATGGCCAGCGGAAGAACAACCTGCGCTTGCAGGAAGATTTGAAGGCCCGCTATTATAATGCACCCGATCTGGAGTGGGTCGGTAAGAATGGCTGGCGGTTCGTAAATGCCGTATCGGATTTTGCCACCCATGCAGATCCCATCCGTAAAACTCGCAACTACAACGAAAATTTGTTTCTGCGCACCGCAGAGGGCAATCCCATGATTGACAAGGCTTACAGAATGGTGCTGGCAGCAGCATAAAGGAGGACGTATGAACGATGTGAGCAATCGGGCT
>ERZ773242.1443-NODE-1443-length-22809-cov-12.591676_pt1 | contig 22809 bp, 17 predicted proteins | sample MGYA00511077_ERZ773242 | MGnify/ENA primary metagenome ERZ773242 (study PRJEB29015, sample SAMEA2737754) | human gut metagenome | biome: human gut; feature: human-associated habitat; material: faeces | place: China | collected 2012 ... | reverse complement strand
ACAGCCACCTGTACCCCAACAAGCAGGTGGAGGTAGCCAGACAGCTTGACGGCATTATGCCGTGAGCCTCTGGCTACAAAAATCGCTGCAAATGTAGCCAATTTGTAGCCACCAAAAAAGAAAAATCCTGAAAAACGCTGTATTACCAACGCTTTTCAGGATTCGGGAAACACTAAATATTTATTCCCACTCCACCGTTGCGGGGGGCTTGCTGGTGATGTCGTAGACAATTCTGTTGATGCCCTTGACCTCGTTGACGATGCGGCCGCTGATCTTGTCGAGCAGCTCGTAGGGGATGCGGGCCCAGTCGGCGGTCATGAAGTCCTCGGTCGTCACAGCGCGCAGCGCAAGCACGCGGTCGTAGCTGCGGCCATCGCCCATGACGCCGACGGTGCGCGTGTCGGTCAGGACGGCGAAGTACTGGTTCATCTTCTTGTTTTCGCCGGCCTTTTCCAGCTCCTCGCGGTAGATCGCGTCGGCAAGGCGCAGCGTGTCGGCCTTTTCCTTCGTGATCTCGCCCATGATGCGGATGGCAAGGCCCGGGCCGGGGAACGGCTGGCGGGAGACGAGGTATTCGGGAAGCCCCAGCTCGCGACCGAGTTGACGCACTTCGTCCTTAAAGAGCAGGCGCAGCGGCTCGATGATCTCCTTGAAGTCGACATAGTCGGGAAGACCGCCGACGTTGTGGTGGCTCTTGATGACTGCGGCATTGCCAAGGCCGGATTCGATGACGTCGGGGTAGATCGTGCCCTGAGCGAGAAAGTCGACCGCGCCGATCTTCTTCGACTCTTCCTCGAACACGCGGATGAACTCTTCGCCGATGATCTTGCGCTTGCGCTCGGGATCGGAGATGCCAGCGAGCTTCGAGAGGAAGCGGCCCTCGGCGTTCACGCGAACAAAGTTGATGTCCCACTTCTTGAACGCCGCCTCGACCTCGTCACCCTCGTTGAGGCGCATGAGGCCGTGGTCGACAAAAACGCAGGTGAGCTGGGGGCCGACGGCCTCGGCCAGCAGCGCCGCCACGACGGACGAGTCCACGCCGCCGGAGAGCGCCAGCAGCACGCGGCCGGAGCCGACCTTTTCGCGCACGGCGGCGATGGCAGTATTTTTATAGTCGCCCATCGTCCAGTCGCCTGTCGCGCCGCAGACCTCGTAGAGGAAGTTGCGGATCATCGCGGTGCCGAACTCCGTGTGGTTGACCTCGGGATGGTACTGCACGCCGTAGAACCCGCGCGTTTCGTCGCAGATGGCGACGTTCGGGCAGGCGTCGGAGTGCGCGACGAGAGAGAAGCCCTCGGGGACCTTTTCCATGTAGTCGCCGTGACTCATCCACGTCACGCTCTTTTCGGGAAGACCCTTGAAGAGCTTGCAGCTCGTGTCAAAAAACGTCTCGGTCTTGCCGTATTCGCGCGCGGTGGCGTCGTTTGCGGCGACGACCTTGCCGCCGAGGTGGTGCGCGATGAGCTGGCAGCCGTAGCAGATGCCGAGCACGGGCACACCCGCGTCAAAGAGCGCGGGATCGACGTGCGGCGCGTCCTCGAGATACACGCTGTTCGGGCCGCCGGTGAAGATGAAGCCGATGGGCTTCATTGCGAGAAGGTCCGCAAGCGGCGTCGTGTAGGGCTTGACCTCGCAGTAAACGCCGCATTCGCGCACGCGGCGCGCGATGAGCTGGTTGTACTGGCCGCCAAAGTCCAGTACGATGATGGTCTGATGGTTCATATTGAAATTCTCCTGCCGTATCCAATAATATGGTAAAAGCATCATATCATAGCTTTTCCCATTTTTCCAGCGGTATTGTAAAAATAAAAAGGTCGCGCGGTCAATGGACCGCGCGATCGAGGGAGGCCGCGACAAAGCCGCGGAACAGGGGATGCGGCTTGTTGGGGCGGCTCTTGAATTCGGGGTGGAACTGCGCGCCGACGAACCAGGGGTGGCTCTTCGATTCGACGATCTCGACGAGCGTGCCGTCGGGGGAGAGACCGGCGAGGCGCATGCCGGCGTCCGTGAAGTCGCCGCGGAAGTCGTTGTTGAACTCGTAGCGGTGGCGGTGGCGCTCCCAGATCTCGGGCGCGTCGTAGAGCGCGCGGGAGAGCGAGCCCTCTTCGAGCACGCAGGGGTACTTGCCAAGGCGCATCGTGCCGCCCTTGGCCGTCACGCCGACCTGCTCGGGCATGAGCGCGATGACGGGATGCGCCGTCGTGGAGGAGAACTCCGCGCTCGTCGCGTCGTCCCATGAGAGCACATGGCGCGCAAATTCGATGACTGCGATCTGCATGCCGAGGCAGATGCCGAGGTACGGGATGCCGCGCTCGCGCGCGTACTGCGCGGCTAAGATCATGCCCTCGATGCCGCGGTCGCCAAAGCCGCCGGGGACTAAGATGCCGCTGCACCCGCAGAGCTTCTGCGCGATGTTGTCGCTTGTCAGCGTTTCGGAGTCGACCCATTGAATTTCGACGCTCGCGTCGCAGGCCGTGCCCGCGTGGAAGAGCGACTCAACGACGCTCAAATAGGCGTCGTGCAGGCCGACGTATTTGCCGACGAGCGCGATGCGCACATGACGGTGCACGCCGTGAATCTTGTCGACCAGCGCGCGCCACTCGGTCATGTCAGGTTCACCGCAGTCAAGGTGCAGCTTGCGGCACACCACGCGGCAAAGGCCCTCGTGCTCAAGCAGCAACGGCACCTCGTAGAGCGTGGACGCCGTTGCGTTCTGGATGACGCAGTCGGGCTCCACGTTGCAGAAGAGCGCAATCTTGCGGCGGATGTCGTCTGTGATGGGCTCATCCGTGCGCACGACGAGAACGTCCGGCTGGATTCCCTCGCTCAGGAGCTCTTTGACCGAGTGCTGCGTGGGCTTGCTCTTGAGCTCGCCGCTGCCGGGGATGGTTACGATGAGCGGCACGTGGATGAAGAGCACATTTTCGCGCCCGCGCTCGGCCGCGACTTGACGGATGGCCTCCAAAAACGGCTGGCTCTCGATATCGCCGACCGTGCCGCCAATCTCGGAGATGGCAACGTCGGTCTCGCCGTCGTCCATGTCGTAAATGCGGCGCTTGATCTCATCGGTCACATGCGGGATGATCTGCACCGTGCCGCCAAGATAACCGCCCTGACGCTCGCGGTTGAGAACGCTCCAGAAAATTTTGCCCGAGGACACGGAGGATTTCTCGTCCAGCGCCTCGTCGACAAAGCGTTCGTAGTGGCCGAGGTCCAGGTCGGTCTCCGCGCCGTCGTCCGTGACGAAGACCTCGCCGTGCTGATACGGGCTCATCGTGCCGGGGTCGACGTTGAGATACGGGTCGAACTTCTGGTTTTTGACCTTCAGCCCGCACTGCTTTAAGAGCCGCCCGAGCGACGCCGCGCAGATGCCCTTGCCCAGCCCCGACACCACGCCGCCGGTGACAAAAATGTACTTCATAGATTTTCTTCCTCCCCTGTCAAAGAAAAATGAAACTGCTGCGATAAAGCAAAACTCCACTTCAAAAAGGACGCTCGAAGGAGCGTCCTTTTTGACTTACACGGAGAAGAGTAATTCGCAGAACGTCGGATACGGCCAGTATTTCGACGCTGTGAGCACTTCCAGCTTGTCGACGGTCTTGCGCACGTCGTTCGTGCGCTTTTCGACCTCGTCGTGGTAGTAGTGCAGGAGCGTTTCGGGCTCTGCGTCGTCGGAGACGGTCTCGAGCGCCGTCTTGAGGCCGATGGTCTCTTCGAGCAGCTGCTCGTTGAGCGAGCCGATGGCGTTGGCGAGCGAGGATTCGACGTGGCAGGTCAGCTCCGGCGCGGCGGCGCGCTTGGCGGCGATGGTGTTGCACAGCGCGGCTTCGTATTCGGAAGCGGCGTTGAGAATGCCGTGCTGGACCATGTCAACAAGCGTCGCGGCCTCGATGCGGATGACCTTGCAGTACTTCTCGATATGAACTTCGTGGCGGGAGAAAATTTCTTCCTTGCTGTAAACGCCCTGGCGCGTCAGCAGCTCAATGTTCTTGGGCAGGATGTAGGTCGGCAGCGCCTCGGCGGTGTTGTGCAGGTTGGCAAGGCCGCGCTTTTCAGCCTCCTTGATCCAGGCCTCTTCATAGCCGTTGCCGTTGAAGATGATGCGGCGGTGGGCGGAGAACGTGTCGCGGATCAGCTTGTGGAGCGCGGCGGTGAAGTCCGGCGCGTCCTTGAGCTGCGCGTAGAATTCGTCGAGCTCTTCGGCCATGATGGTGTTGAGGATCGTGACCGGGCCCGCGATGGACTGCGAGGAGCCGGGCATGCGGAACTCAAACTTATTGCCGGTGAAGGCGACGGGCGAGGTTCGGTTGCGGTCGGTCGTATCCTGCGGGATGGCGGGGAGCACGTCCACGCCGATGCGCAGGGACTTGTGCTCGGGCGCGGTGTAGTCGTTTTCGCCGACGATGGCATCGATGATGCCCTCAAGCTCGGTGCCGAGGAAGACGGAGATGACAGCCGGGGGCGCTTCCTGCGCGCCGAGACGGTGATCGTTGCCCGCGAAGGCGACGGAGCAGCGCAGAAGCTCCTGATACTCATCCACGCCCTTGATGAACGCGGCGAGCACCAGCAGGAACACGGCGTTCTGGCTCGGCGTCTTGCCGGGGGAGAAGAGGTTTTTGCCAGTGTCGGTCGAGAGCGACCAGTTAACGTGCTTGCCCGAGCCGTTGACGCCCGCGAAGGGCTTTTCGTGCAGCAGGCACACAAGGTTGTGGCGCTCGGCGACCTTTTTCATCGTCTCCATGACGAGCTGGTTCTGGTCGCTCGCAGTGTTGGCGTCGGTGTAGATGGGGGCCATCTCGTGCTGGCCGGGGGCGACCTCGTTGTGTTTGGTCTTGGAGAGCACGCCGAGCTTCCACAGCTCTTCATCGAGCTCTTTCATGTAGGCGGCCACGCGGGGACGGAACGCGCCAAAGTAGTGGTCGTCCAACTCCTGACCTTTCGGGGGCTTTGCGCCGAACAGGGCGCGGCCGCACAGGCGCAGGTCCATGCGCTTTAAGTACAGCTCGCGGTCGATGAGGAAATACTCCTGCTCCGCGCCGATCTGCGGCGTGACCTTTTCCGCGTCGTCGCCAAATAACTTGAGCACGCGCACCGCCGCGCGGTCGACCGCGGCTATGGAGCGCAGCAGCGGCGTCTTCTTGTCGAGCGCGTCGCCGCTGTAGGAGCAGAACACCGTCGGGATGCAAAGGCTGCCATCTTTGATGAAGGCAAACGCCGTGGGGTCCCAAGCGCTGTAGCCGCGGGCTTCAAACGTGGCGCGCAGGCCGCCGTTGGGGAAGGAGGACGCGTCGGGCTCGCCACGCACCAGCTCCTTGCCGGAAAAGTCCATCATCACGCGGCCGCCGCCGGCGTTGTTGATAAAGCTGTCGTGCTTTTCCGCCGTCACGCCGCTCAAGGGCTGGAACCAGTGCGTGAAATGCGTTGCGCCATGCTCCAGCGCCCAGGTCTTCATCGCGTCGGCGATCTCATTTGCCGCGGAAAGGGGAAGAGGCTGCCCGCTCTTTAAGCAGCCGCGCCAAACGTCCATGGCGCTCTGCGGCACATACTGCTCCATTGTGCGTTCATTGAACACCAGAGAGCCAAAAAGCTCGGGAATGCGAGTCGCTTCACTCATGATCCAGACCTCCTGTTTCGAAATAAAAAATTTGATAAGTAATGATACTTCATCGGGGCAAGCAGCGTCAATACTTTGTTTTTCCAACTTTCCCCTCACTTTAGTGGGACGGGATGTGCGGTGTGAACGAAATTATGAAAGTGCGGCAACTTTTTCTTGCATGAAGAAAACGGCTGTGCTATATTTAACCTGAACCCGCCCTTGCCGGAAACGGCAGGGGCGGGCGTTTTGTTTTTCTGATCTGCTGTGAAAAAATTTTGCGGACAAAAAAGAAAACGGGACGTGAACGCCGGTCACGGCGCTTGCGTCCCGTTTTGCATCACTTGATCGTGGCGCTGTCGTTCAGCACGCTCGTGCTGTAAAGAAACAGCACGTCCTGCGCGGTAAAGTCGATGAATTTTCCGAGCATTGAGGGGGAGAGGTAGCGGATGTCGGCAAGCGTGATCTCGCTGTATCCCTCCGCAAGCAGCGGAAGCAAACTCGCGGCGAACGAATCGCGAAAGACAAGGAGTTTTCGCTCCGCCTGCGCGTTCGGGTTCTCAATGCGCAGCAGCGACTTGGGTCCCGAGAGGAAAATTTCATACGGGTCGCTGCCGTCCGCCTTTTCGAGCGTGTAAACGGGGAGATATTCGCTGTTTTCGTAGTCGTACACGCGGCAGCCTTCAATGACGCTGTTTGTGAGGTAGGCGAGCCTGTCGGGCTCCATTGGCAGTGCCGACTGCCCGCGGTACACACCGTAAAACGGCGTATCGAGCGTGACCTCGGTAAAGTCCACGGTGAGTGAGACGCCCATCGCATCTGCCAGCGCCTTGGCTGTGGGGGCAAGCATTTCCTGCCGCCAGTGGAGGTCGGTGCGGTAATAGGATGAGAGCGACAGCGTGCCCGTCAGGTCGATATAGTCCGCAAAATCGACCTTTTGGCGCATGAGCGCAAAGAACTTCTCGTAATCCATCGCGGGATAGCCGTTTTCGGCGGCCAAAAAGTAATTCTTGTCGGGGATGACGGAGAGGTAGACGTTCGCGCCCGTGTTTTTAAGATACGTTTCGTACACGTAGCGGAAGCGGTCGACCGCGTGGTCGAGCGAATCCTCGTGGATCGCGTCGTCGAGCTTCGCAGCGTAGCCGTCCGCGACGTAGATGCCGTTGTTGTCCTTCTCGCCAAATAAATCGCGGACGGACAGGGCCTTGAGCGTGCGGAGCTCGTCGCGCAGCGGGAACTGGTCGAGCGTGTAGCTCTCAAAATTCGACTGGAAGCGTCCGGAGAGCACTTCTTCCACGTTCAGCGTTGGGAACTGCTTGAGCGGGCGGCGCTCGCTTTCCGACACGGCGTCGTCGCTCTTGCAAATGCTCCACAGCGCGAACATAAGCACGAACGCTGCCGCGATGCCGAGGGTGAGGGCGTCTTTGATTTTCCGATTCATGCGATGCCCTCCTTAAAAGCGGAAGTAGAGGAACGGGTTGAACGACCCGTCTACTAAAAATGCCGTGCCGAGCAGCAGGGGAATGAGCACGCAGAGCGGCTCGAGCACATCGAGCGCCGTCGCTGCGCCTTTGGATTTGCGCAGCTTTGCGACGATCATCTTTGGCAGCGGTGTTGCGCAGAGGATACCGAGCACGAGCAGCGGGCCATAGCTTTTAAGGTGGTAGACCGCCTGCGTGCTTGACAGCGGCAGTCCGCCTGCGCCGAGCATCGTGCTGATGCGTGAGACCGCCTGCGCGGCGCTGTCTGCGTCGAAAAGCACGAAGCCGAGCGTGACGAAAAAGAGCGTGTACACATGGCCGAGCACGCGGTGCTTTTCGAGCACCGGCAGCAGCGCCAGCTTTTCAAGAAGCAGCAGGACCGCGAACCACAGTCCCCACAGCACGAACGTCCACGCCGCCCCATGCCACAGGCCCGTTGCAAGCCAGACAATCAGAATGTTCAACAGCTGACGCGCCTTGCCCTTCCGGCTGCCGCCGAGAGGGATATAGAGGTAGTCGCGGAACCACGAGCCAAGCGACATGTGCCACCTGCGCCAGAACTCCGTGATGCTCGCTGAAATATAGGGGTAGTTGAAGTTTTCAGGGAAGTGGAAGCCCAGCATCCGCCCGAGGCCGATGGCCATATCGCTGTAGCCCGAAAAGTCGAAATAGACTTGGAGCAGAAACGCGAGCGCGTAGAGCCAGACGAAGAGGACGCTCGCGTCCTGCGTCGACTTGTAGGCGCTCGCGAGCGCGCCGAACTGGTTGGCGAGCAGAATTTTCTTGGCAAAGCCGACCGTAAAGCGGCGCACGCCCTCCGCCGCGGCGGAGACGCTGTGCGTGCGGCTTTTGAGCTCTGCGGCGACGTCGGAATACCGTACGATCGGCCCCGCGATGAGCTGGGGGAAGAGCGAAACATAAGCGGAGAGGTCGATGAAATTCCTCTGCGCCGCCGTTTCGCCGCGGTAGACGTCGATGACGTAGCTCAATACCTGAAAGGTGTAGAAGCTGATGCCGATGGGCAGGCTCAGCTTCAAAAGCGGCAGGGAGAGCCCTGTGACGGCGTTGACGCTGGAGAGAAAAAAGTCCGCGTACTTAAAATAGCCGAGAAGCCCAAGGCTCACAAGGATCGAGAGCGTCAGAAAGACCTTCGACGCCTTTTGCCCGCGGTGCTTTTCAATCAGCAGGCCGAAACCATAGCCCTGCACGATGGAGACGAGCATGAGCAGCATATATTTCGGCTCGCCCCAGGCATAGAAAAAAAGGCTTGCGAGCAGCAACACCGCGTTTTTCAGCTGCCGCGGCGCTGCAAAGTAGATCAGCAGCGCCGCAGGCAGAAAGTAAAAGAGAAAGGGAACGCTGGAAAAGAGCATAAACTTCTCCACCTTTCAGAAGATCAAATCAGGCGATGGCCTCGTCGCAGACGACGGCAGCATCGGCAAAGGCCTCGGTGACTTTTTCGCTGAACTGGTCGACAAGGTCCTCCGCGCCGTAGCAGGAGATGACATAGTCGCCGAGCGTCAGGATGACAAGCTTGTCGGGAAAGCCGCACATCCACTGGCGGTTCATGATGTTGTCCTTGAGGTCGGAGACGACCGCGTCAACGTCGGAAGAGCTCGCAACATGGAACGCGCCCGCGGTGAAGGTGTTGGCGTTCATCATGTGGGTGAGGGACGCGGCGTCGGAGAGCTTGCCTGCGTCCGCAGCGGGGAAGGAGAGAGAGTAGTCAAGTGCGTCTCCGTCTTCGACGGAGAAGTTACCGGGCGCGTCCTCGGTCATATTCGTCTCATCAAAGTCGCCGCCGGCAGCAGGGAACTTGTCGTCGTCGCTGTAGTTGGCCCATACGGCGTTCAGCAGCTCGAGAGCGCTCGCGGGCTGGCTGTTATTGCCGCTATTGTCATCCGTCTTGCTGCCGCAGGCGGCGAGGGAGAGAGTCATCGCTGCGGCCAGCAGCAGGGTGAGAAACTTTTTCATGGGAATTTACCTCCAAAATGTTGTGTGTTGTCAATAGTAATGTGGAATGGGATGCTTACGCCCGCGCGGCGGCCCAATAGCCGTTGGCCTCGTCGTAGCGCAGCGTGACGGCGGGCGCGCCGTCGAGAGAGAGCGTGTAAACCGTACCCGTGTCCGGCTCTTCGATGGTCCAGCAAAGCTGCACCTTGCCGGAGACGGTGTAGGAGGTGAACTCCTCCTGCAGCGAGTAAAGAGGCTGGGTCAGCACGCCATCCGACACCGTAACGGTTACGGCCTCGCCCGATTTGCTCTCGATGGTGAGCATCGGACTGAGCGGGCCGCTCAGACTGCCGCGCGCGTCGAGCGCCATCGCTGCAGGCTGACTGATGGGAATGGGAATTGAGGAGAGCGCTGCGCCTTCGACCTTGATCTCAGCCGGTAAGGTGTCGCGCGTCATCGCCAGGGCGGCGGCCAGCACGAGCACAAGGCACGCTGCAGCGGCGAGAAAACGCGGGAGGGCGTACCGTTTGCGCGGCTTGTAGGCGTAGGCGTCCGCGATGAGCTCATCGTCGAGCTCGCCTATGGCGCGGGTCAGAACTTCATGCTTCACAGTATCCCTCCTTGATGAGATGCTCCTTGAGCTTTCTGCGCGTGCGCAGGAGCGTGGTTTTGATGCGGCTCTCGCCGCAGTGAAAGCGCGCGGCCAGCGCTTCGACCGGTTCGCAGTAGAAATAGCGCAGGATGAACATGCTGCGCACCTCTTCGCTCTGCGTGCGCAGAAACGCGCTGATGCTGCGGCCGAGCTCTGCTGCCGTGGCCTCGTCGTCGGGCGAGGACAGGGCGGGTGCGCAGTCGTCCAGCTCGTCGAGCGAGAGCGCGAAGACGTCGCCCTGCCGCTTCTGCGCCGACCTCGCCTTATAGCGGTTCAGCGCCAGATTGCGCGCGATCTTGCCGAGAAAGGCAGACAGGATCGCGGGCCTTTGCGGCGGCATGGCCTGCCAGGCGTGTAAGTACGTGTCGTTGACGTTTTCCTCGCTGTCGGCGCGGTCAGATAAAATGTTTTGCGAAATTTTCATGCAATAGCTTTCGTATTTGGCGGCGGTGGCTTCGATGGCGTGCTCGTCCCGCTGCCAGTAGAGGTCGACGATCTCATGGTCGTCCATAGGTTCGCTCCTTTCTGTTGTCTGCCATCATGGGGAAAAGACAACTTTTTTGCCGTTTGCGTTACACAAAAGAGAAAATATTTTTGAAAGTATACCACATTCGCCCGTTTCGTAAAAGGGCGGCATGCTATTTTTGACAAAACGGGAACTTTTTTCCATCCGCGCCGTCTAATATAACAAATCCCGAAACGGAGGTACATCCGACATGAAACGATTCTTAACGCTGCTGCTCACCGCGGCGATGGTCCTGTCCTTCGCCGCCTGCGGAGACAACGGAACGACGATCCGAAATGAAAATGAGAAGGACAATGTGAAAAAAGACCCCATTGCCGCGCAGTATTTGCAGGACCTCGCCGTGAAGACGGCGGACTATCCCGTGCTGCCCGACATGCCGAACGAAGCGGAGCTCGACGAGGCGTTCAGCACCATCGACTATGACAAGATGGGCGCGGACGCCTATGAAAAGGCGCAGGAGAAGATCTGGGAGGACTGGGATGCGCGCAGCAATGCCTATTACGATGCGCTCAAGGCGCTGCGCAGCAAGGGCACGAGCTACCCCGCGGCATTCCTGCACTTCACGCAGGAGACGGGCACGCTGCTTTCGGCGGAGGAGAACACCGTTCTCTCGCCCGCAAACCTGTATCTCGCCTTTGCGATGCTCAGCGAGACGACGGACGGCGACAGCCGCGCGCAGCTCTTGTCGCTTTTAGGCCTTGAAAATACCGATGCGTCGCGCGCTGCGGGCAACTATGTCTGGCGCAATCTCTACGGCGAGACCTCGACGGGAAAGACGCTGCTCGGCAGTTCCGTGTGGCTGAATGAGAACGTCCCCTATAATGAAGAGACGTTGCAGGTGCTCGCCGGGCAGTACCTTGCTTCGACGTTCTCCGCCCCGATGGGAGATGAGAAGACGGACAAGGCCATCGGCGAATGGATCAATGAGAACACGGGCAATCTTTTGCAGGACGCCGCGGGCGGCATCGAGACCAAGCCCGAGACGGTGATGCTGCTTTTGACGACGCTCTACTTTAAGGACCAGTGGCGCGACGAATTCTGGGAGAATGCGACAAAGGAGGATACCTTCACCGCAGCAAACGGCGCGCAGCAGACGGTCGACTTCATGCACCTCACGCAGGATCGTGCCGCTTACTGCCGGGGCGAAAACTACACCGTGGCGGAGCTGCGCTTTCAGGGTGGGCAGGCGATGCGCTTCCTGCTGCCCGACGAGGGCACGAGCCTTAAAAGCTTTCTTGCGGACGGCAGCGCCGTGGGCGGACTGCTCGGTTACGACATGGGCGTGAGCCTGCCGAGCGGCAAACTCATCTGGAGCGTGCCAAAGTTCGACGTCAGCTCCGACCTTGAACTGACCGACGCGCTCCGCGCGCTGGGCGTTTCTGATGTGTTTGACTTTGATCGCGCGGACTTTTCGCCCCTTGTCGACTTTGACCGCTTTGATAAGGCGGTCGCCGTGACGCAGGTGCAGCACGCCGCGCGCGTCAAGATCGATGAAAAGGGCTGCGAGGCCGCCGCCTTTACCGCCGTCAGGGCGGACGCCCAGTCCGCCGCGCCGGAAGACCTTCCCGTGGTGGAGATGGATCTGAACCGGCCGTTTGCCTTTATGATCACCGGCGTGGACGGCCTGCCGCTCTTCCTCGGCACGGTGAACAGCCTATAAGAGCAAAGCTGGCGCGCCGGCAGTAAAAAACAAATGATGCGAAAATGAAAAGGAGAGAAACGATGAAGAGATTATTTGCCTTTTTGCTCGCCTGCGTGTGCGCACTGGCGCTGTTTGGCTGCGCGGGAGCGAATGATGACAAATCGGACGGTGGACCTGAGGATGATGCGACGCCGCTGACGGAGGCGCAGATCGAAGAATTCAAGGAGATGTTTGCCTCTGAGACCGATGTGATGGATGAAACGACGGGCGAATACCGCTACACGACCTCAACGCCGGTGAGTTGCTTTTTCACCTCGCATTACGACGATCCGCGCGATATCGACCTTGCGGATTTTTTGCGGTACTGTCCGCTCAGCACCACGCTGGGAGACGCGGACGTGGAGGAATTCCACGCTGTGCTCGACACGCTGGGAATAGAGGATGCGGAGAGGTTCAAGGTGCCGGATGACTGGGCGGTCCCCGTGCGGCGCATTCCCAAGAGTGACGTTTCCGCGCTTTTGACGCAGTGGGCGGATATCACGGTGGACGATCTGTGCAATCAGGATGGTGTGACGTACCTCGCACAGTATGATGCATTCTATGAGTATGCGAGCGATTTCGGCCCCGGATACTTTATTCCGATGGGCGGCGAGCAGTACGGCGACAGCATCCGGCTGTGGAGCGCGCCGCGCGGCGAGGACGGCGAAGGAACGCACGATGAGTTGACGCTGGAAGTGCGCCCGGACGGGAGCTATCGCATTGAAGCGTTCCGTGAAGTCTGAAGCAAAAGGGGGCCTTCTCTCACGTGAGAGAAGGCCCCCCTTTTGAATCCCCCAAGAGAACGGCAGGGGCGTTTCGATCTCACGGGAGGGGCCCCGCCCCTCCTTTTTGGATTATTCTTCCCGCTCTTCTGACGGCGCGGCATTGCTGCGCCCGCACGCAGTCCGCCGCCAGACTTCCGTCACTCGCGCCTCACGGAGTAAGGCGCGGTTGCTGGATGAACCGACTCGCAGGGACTCGTGGCGAAGCCACGTACACTGCACTTACACTGCGCAGCGCGTGCAGTCATTCAAGCTGCAAACTGCCAATGTTGGGGGTCGAGGGGGACTCCCCTCGCGTTCTCTTGGGGGTCCAAGGGGGATATTCTCTCACGCGAGAGAATATCCCCCTTATTTCGTAGCAGCGCCACCGGCGCTGCCACCCCTCCCGCACAGAGCGCGGGATATTTTTCCTCAATTTTTCTAAAAAAGTGAAAGAAAACAAAAAATGACTGACCCTTGATCGCGATTACTGAACTACGATCAAGGGTCAGCCATGATGAATATTTGGATCTCTCATATTCTGTTTTCTTTCCTTCCTTTCTTCAATGATCTGGTGCCGAATATCACTTACTCCGGTTTCCACTCCTGCTATCTCAAACACCGCGGTTGCGGCGGTTTTACCTGAATGACGGTACACATCAGAGAGTGCTGCGCGATGGATATGATCGGAACCATTTGGGATCGCCTTTGTGAAGATCACTTGTACATTGGTCTCACCCTTTCTGTGCTTAAAGAATAGCAAGAATGAGCTCAAAAATCAAGCGGCGGAATGGATAAAGATGCGAGCGATATTTTGTGCGCAGGGCTGATTATTCGAAAACTGGCAGAAAATGCTTGCAGTTCATCCGGCACTTTAGTATAATAAAGCTGTTGGGCCGCCCGAAAGGGCGGCCCGTTTTCTTATTTTCGGAAATACACGGCGTCCCATTCCTCGCCGTTGGGGACGAGCGGCGGCTCGATGACAAGGCCACTTTTGCCGCCGCGCTTTCCCTCGACGAAGAGGAGCGAGGGCGCGGCGTCCGGCGATTTTGCGAGAAAGCGCAGGCGCTTGGGCTCGATGCCGTGACTCCGCATGGCGCAGAGCACGTCGGCGAGGCGCTCGGCGCGGTGAACGAGGGTGAAGCGCCCGCCATAGCGCAGCACACGCTGCGCCGCGGCGCAGACGTCGTCCAGCGTGCAGGAGGTTTCCTCGCGCGCGATTTGGCGCGCTTCGCCTTTGGCGCTCTCGCCGCTGCCGGCGGGAAAGTACGGCGGGTTCGAGATCACATAGTCGACGCTGCCGGCTTTCGGCAGGACGGAGACGTCGCGAAGGTCGCCTTCGTGGAAAGCAGCCCTGTCCGCCCAGCCGTTTTCGGCGAACGTCTTTCGCGCAAGCGCTGCCGCGGGCGCGGAGAGCTCAACATTTTCGATAAAAAGCGATTCCTCGCGCGCGAGCAGGAGCGTTCCGAGAAGACCGATCCCGCTGCCGAGGTCGCAGACCGTGTCGCCGCGGGACGGGCGGGCAAAGTAGGCGAGGCAAAAGCTGTCCGTCCCCGGCGGGAAGAGGGCGGTGTCGTAATAAAAGCAGGGGCCGCGCGGCCAGAGCTCGTCACGTTTTTCCATGTGATGACCCTTTCTGATGATAAAAATAAGGACGCGCTTTCGCGCGTCCTTATTTTTTAAGTACCCTTAGACCTTAGGCCTGGGAGATGGCGCCGTTGGGGCAGGTATCAGCGCAGGAGCCGCAATCCAGGCAGGCATTTGCGTCGATCTGATACTGGGAATCGCCCTGGGAAATAGCACCGACGGGGCAGGCGTCTGCGCAAGCACCGCAGCTGACGCAGGCAGAGCTAATCTGATAAGCCATAATTAGTACCTCCATAAGTTGATGACGCTATTATAGCATGTCAAAGCGAAAATGCAAGAGTCAGAATGCAGGAAAATATTGAATTTTCTGTGTCATTTACGGCGTTTATTTTTGAATAAACCGGTCAAAAATGAAAGGACGAAAAGGAAGCGGAGGGTAGAGCAATGAATGACCGGAAATTCAGCCTGAAGGCTGAGCATGTGCTGCGCTGTGCGCAGGCGGCGGCGGGCGAGCTGGGGCACGGCTATGTGGGCTGCGAGCACCTGCTGCTCGCGATGCTGCGCGAGGAGGACGACGCGGCCTGCCGTGCGCTGAATGCCTCGGGCATCTACGAGTCGGCAGTGCGCGAGAGGATGATCGAAAAGCTGGGGCGCGGCACGGCGGAAAGCTCGACCGTGCAGGGGCTCACCCCGCACGCGCGCTGTGCGGTCGAGCTGGCCGTCGGCGAGGCGATGCGCGCGGGCAGCGGAGAGATCGAGGCGGGACACCTGCTGCTTGGCATCCTGCGCGACAGCGGGAACATGGCCGTGCGGCTGCTGCGATCGCTGGGTGTGGATACCAAAAAGCTGTACAGCGACACGCTGCGCGCGATGAGCCTGTCGCCGCGCAAGCTCCCGCTGCCCGAGGTGCGTGCAAGCCGCGCGGAGGCGAAAAACGGCAAGACGCTCTTGGAATTCTCGCGCGATCTGACGGCGATGGCACGCGAGGGGCGGCTCGACCCCGTGATCGGGCGGGAAAAGGAGATCGCCCGCGCGCTGCGCATCCTGACGCGGCGGACGAAAAATAACCCCGTGCTCATCGGCGAGCCGGGCGTCGGCAAGACGGCTATCGCCGAGGGGCTTGCCGAAAAGATCGCGGCGGGCGACGTGCCGGAGGAGCTTTTGGACAAGCGCATCCTGCTGCTCGACCTTTCGGGCATGGTGGCAGGGACAAAGTACCGCGGCGAGTTTGAAGAGCGCATCCGCGCCGTGCTCGACGAGGTGCGGCGCGACGGCAATGTCATTTTGTTCATCGACGAGCTGCACACCATTGTCGGCGCGGGCAGCGCCGAGGGGGCGGTGGACGCGGCGAATATCTTAAAGCCCGCACTCGGGCGCGGGGAGATCCGCGTCATCGGCGCGACGACGCTCGAGGAGTACCGAAAATTCATCGAAAAGGACGCCGCGCTCGAGCGGCGTTTCCAGAGCGTGCAGGTCGGCGAGCCGGACGAAGGAAAAGCGCTGCAGATCTTACAAGGCCTGCGGCCAAAGTACGAGGCGTATCACGGCCTTTCCATCGAGGACGAGGCCCTGCGCACGGCGGTGACGCTCTCAAAGCGGTATCTGCCCGACCGTTTTTTGCCGGATAAGGCTATCGACCTTATTGACGAGGCGGCGGCAAGCGTGAAACTGTCCGCGCGCAGCGCCTCGCCCGAACTGAAAGCGCTCGAAGAGAAGGCGAGCGCCGCCGCGCGGGACAAGGAGACTGCCATCCGCGCGCAGGACTATGAAAAAGCGGCGCGGCTGCGCGACGCGGAGGAGAGCTTCCGCACGCAGGCGGCAGCTGAGCGGAAAAAACAGGCGCGCGAGGCGAAAAAGACCGCTGTGCGTGTGACGGCGGAGGACATCGCCGCCGTGGTGTCGAACTGGACGGGCATTCCGGTGACAAGGCTCAACGAGAGCGAAAGCGCGCGGCTTTTGACGCTTGAAGAAACGCTGCACGCGCGCGTCGTCGGGCAGGAGGACGCGGTGCGCGCCGTGGCGCGCGCCATCCGCCGCGGGCGCGTCGGCGTCAAGGATCCGAAACGGCCTGTCGGGTCGTTCCTCTTCCTCGGTCCCACGGGCGTGGGCAAGACGGAGCTCAGTAAAGCGCTCGCCGAGGCGGTGTTTGGCAGCGAGGACGCGATGATCCGCATCGACATGAGCGAGTATATGGAAAAGCACGCGGTCTCTCGCCTGATCGGCTCACCGCCGGGCTACGTCGGCTACGACGAGGGCGGGCAGCTGACGGAAAAGGTGCGGCGCAAGCCATACTCCGTTGTGCTTTTCGATGAGATCGAAAAAGCGCATGAGGACGTGTGGAACATCCTGCTGCAAATTTTGGAGGATGGCGTCGTGACGGATGCGCAGGGGCGCAAGGTGGACTTTCGCAATACGGCGGTCATCATGACGTCGAACATCGGGGCGAAGAGCATCACGGCGGCGGGCACGCCGCTCGGCTTTGCGCCGGAGGAGCAGAAAAGCGCCGACGCGCAGTTCGCTGCCGTGAAGGCGGCGGTGATCGCGGAGCTGCGGCGGACGTTCCGGCCGGAATTTTTGAACCGCGTGGACGAGACGATCGTCTTCCGCCGCTTATCGCGCGAGGACTGCGCCGAGATCGCGCGGCGGCTGCTTGCGCAGACCGTTTCCCGCGCCGCGGCGCTCGGCATCACGCTTGAGGCGGACGAGGACTGCGCGGTCTCCCTCGCCGAGCGGGGCTACGATGTTTCCTACGGCGCGCGTCCCCTGCGGCGGCTCATCCGCGGCGAGGTGGAGGACGCGCTCGCGACCTGCCTTTTGGACGGCACGCTCGCAAGCGGCGACACGGCGGTTTTGACGGCGGAAAACGGCACGCTCTGCGTGCGCCGGCGGGAGAAAGCGGCGGCCGCCGCCCTCGGCGACGTCGGTGCGCAGAAGGTGTGAAAAAAGGGACGCATCAGACAGAAGACCCGACCGATGGATGCTCATCGGTCGGGTCTTCCTGCTTGTGTACGGATTTTTTGCGGTCGAATGATGCGAGGCCTTTTTGCCCTTGAAGGGATGAAGCCGGCTTGGCAAACCGGAAGCTGTTAAAGAGGATGATTCCAATATTCTACAGCATTTCCGTTCACGTCATAAAAAGTAATGCTGCCCGCATTGATCGGCAGGACGATCGCAAAGGGCTGATCGCTGTCGATATCGATCGCTTGTTTGGCGCGGCCATCATCAATTTGAAGCTGCTGCACCTGCTGCTGATTCATGGAAATCAATGCGCGCTCATTAGCACCCTCTGTGGTGAACTCTGCAATTCCTTCCTGGATCTCCGAGAGTTTTCCGCCCGCGCGGAAGAAATATCCGAAGGAAAGTCCCGGGCGATTGACATAGACGGAAAAAGTGTGGTCGCTCATGTCCTGCGGATAAGAAATATATGCAGCCATCGTGTCAGAAACACTTCCATCGACCGCCCAATCCTCCTTGATCTTCTGCGACGAACGAATGTCAGTCTCTAGATTGCCCGATGCTATGCCAATGTCGTTACTTACATAAAGAAAACCAACAAATACGCTGCAAACGAGAAGAATCCCTATCGCAGTTTTAAGAACGATCTTTTTCATGGCTATCAAAACTCCTTAGCAGATTCCCAATTTTTTGCCCCGGATGCGCTTCTCCTCATTCAAAGCGCTCAACGGTCGTTGCGAGGTCGTAGCTTGCCTTGAGCGCCTTGAGCTTTGCCATCGGCTCGCCCGCGGAGTGCTTGTCGAGCGCGGCGCGGTCGCGCCAGTGCTCCACGAGCAGCACGCAGTTTTCCTCGGCAAGAGGCCGGTAGTAGTCGTACTGCATGCAGCCCTCTTCCGCGAGGACGGCGGCGCGCAGGCCGCTTCGCTCCATCTCCGATGCAAAGTCATTAGCCTTTTCGCCGCGATAGAGAACGTGAAGTAAAATGCCTTCCATAAAGTAAGGCTCCTTTCCTGCTTGTTCGTATTACGATACGTCGATCATTTCGAGGTATTTGTAGCCGTTTTCGGCAATGTGGTCCTTGCGGCCCTGCAAATTGTCGCCGAGCAGCAGATCAAACGAGTGTGCCGTCGCCTCCGCGTCCTCGGGCATGACCTTGATGAGACGGCGTGTCTCGGGGTTCATGGTCGTGAGCCACATCATTTCGGGGTCGTTCTGGCCGAGACCTTTCGAGCGGTCGACCTTGTAGCGCTTGCCCTCAAGGGTCTTGACGATGTCGTTTTTCTCCTTGTCCGTGTAGGCGAACCACGTCTTTTCGCCGCAGGTGATCTCAAAAAGCGGGGTCTCGGCGATGTAGACATAGCCCTCGCGGATCAGCGTCGGGCAGAGGCGGTAGATCATCGTCAGGATGAGCGTCCGGATTTGGAAGCCGTCGACATCGGCATCGGTGCAGAGGATGACCTTGTTCCAGCGAAGATTGTTGATATCAAAGGCGTTCAGGTCCTTGACAAACTTGCCCGGCACCTCGACGCCGCAGCCGAGGACCTTCAAAAGGTCGGTGATGATCTCACTCTTGAAAATACGCGGATAGTCGGCCTTGAGACAGTTTAAGATCTTGCCGCGCACGGGCATGATGCCCTGAAACTCGCCGTCGCGCGAGAGCTTGACGCTGCCGAGGGCGCTGTCGCCCTCGACGATGTAGATCTCGCGGCGCGAGACGTCGCGCGTGCGGCAGTCGACAAACTTTTCGACGCGGTTTGAGATGTCGATGCTGCCGGAGAGCTTTTTCTTGATGTTCAGGCGCTGCTTTTCCGCGCTCTCGCGGCTTCTTTTGTTGATGAGCACCTGCTCGGCGATCTTGAGCGCGTCGACGCGGTTTTCGATGAAATAGGTCTCGAGGCGGGACTTCAAAAAGTCCGTCATCGCCTCCTGCACGAACTTGTTCGTGATGGCCTTTTTCGTCTGGTTCTCGTAGCTCGTCTGCGTGGAGAAGTTGTTGGAGACAAGAATGATGCAGTCCTCAATGTCCTGCCAGGCGATGCGCGCCTCGCCCTTCTGGTATTTGTTGTTGTCCTTCAAATACTTGTCGATGGCGTAGACAAAGGCGGTCTTCGCCGCTTTTTCCGGGCTGCCGCCGTGCTCGAGCCACGAGGAGTTGTGGTAGTGCTCGATGCGCTGCACCTTATTCGAGAAGCAGCACGCGCAGGAGAGCTTGACCTTGTATTCGGGCTTGTCCTCGCGGTCGCGGCCGCGGCGCTCCGTCTCCCAGAAGACGGGGGTGGTCAGGGCGTCTTCGCCCGCGATCTCGGCGACATAGTCGATGATGCCGTTTTCGTAGACGAAGTCCTGCGTCTCGAAGCGGCCAGGGAGAACTTCGTTTTTGAAGCGGAACGTGATGCCCGCGTTGACGACGGCCTGACGGCGCAGCGTTTCGACATAGTAGTCGGCGGGAATGTCGATATCGGTAAACACGTCGAGGTCGGGCAGCCAGCGCGTGCGCGTGCCGGTTTTGCGGCCGCGGTCGGTCGGCTCGATCCTGAGCTCGTCGCCCTTTTTGCCCACGGGCTCGCCGCGTTCAAAGTGCAGGGAGTATTTGTTCCCGTCGCGCCAGACGGTCACGTCCATATAGCGCGAGGAATACTGCGTCGCGCACGCGCCGAGGCCGTTGAGGCCGAGGGAGTATTCGTAGTTGTCGCCGTCCAAGTTGTTGTACTTGCCGCCGGCGTAGAGCTCGCAGTACACGAGCTCCCAGTTGAAGCGCTTTTCCTTGGGGTTATAGTCCACAGGGCAGCCGCGGCCCATGTCCTCGACCTCGATGCTGTGGTCTAAGTAGCGGGTGACGGTGATGAGCTTGCCGTGGCCCTCGCGCGCTTCGTCGATGGAGTTCGAAAGGATCTCGAACACGGCGTGCTCGCAGCCGTCCAGCCCGTCCGAGCCGAAGATGACGCCCGGGCGCTTGCGCACACGGTCCGCGCCCTTGAGGGACGAGATGCTCTCGTTGCCGTAATTCGTTTTTTTTGCTTCTGCCATTGGGGTTTCTCCATTTCGCCGAAATTTACGATTCTGATCTTCAAACACAAAACTTAGTACATTATACGATTTTTTGACCACAATGGCAAGTGGCCGCGGCAGATTTTTGCCTTTGGCGGGAAAATGCAGAAATTCGCGGGAATTTCTGCGCCAATTATGCCGAAAGACGTCGAACATAACAAAGCGTTAACCGACGGGAACGCACTGGAGCAACAAAGTTATTCACAGTTTCCACAGAGTTTTCCACATCGTTATGTCAACAGAATAACCGCGGATAAACCATGTATGGACACGCTTCCGCCTCTTCAGCGCGGAAAGGGCATTTTCGTCAATTTAACACTTGACGGCATTTGTCGCTTGCACTTGTCGGGAGGACATGCTAAAATTTCGTTAAGAATTTATGAAGAAGCGGCGCGGTGGGGAGATAAAGACCGCTCCGCCGCGCCCAAAAAGGCAGGGGACGCTATGGAAAAGAGACAAAAAACCTCCCTGACGATGTGTCTTGTGGCCATCGGCATCGTGTACGGCGATATCGGTACCTCACCGCTGTACGTGATGAAGTCCATTTTGGAGGGGAACGGCGGCATCACGCAGATCAACGAGTCGTTCATTGTCGGCGCGCTGTCGCTCATCATCTGGACGATCACGCTGCTCACGACCATCAAGTACGTGCTCATCGCCATGAAGGCGGACAACCACGGCGAGGGCGGTATCTTCTCGCTCTATTCGCTCGTGCGCAGCTGCGGCAAGTGGCTCATCGTGCCGGCGATGCTTGGCGGCGCGGCGCTGCTTGCCGACGGCGTGCTGACGCCTGCGGTGACCGTGACCTCGGCGGTTGAGGGACTTCGCAGTATCGCGATGATGGACAGGCTCCTCGGAGGCCGCCAGACGAGCGTCATCATCATCACGCTCTGCATCATCGCGTCGCTTTTTGCCGTGCAGCACGCGGGCACGAGCCGCATCGGCAAGGCCTTTGGCCCGGTGATGCTCGTGTGGTTCCTCTTCCTCGGTGCGACGGGGGCAATGAACATTTTCTCCATGCCGCAGGTGCTCCGGGCGTTCAACCCCGCGCACGCGGTGGAGCTTCTCGTGAGCCCTTATAATAAACTCGGCTTTATGATCCTCGGCAGCGTGTTTCTGGCCGCGACGGGCGCGGAGGCGCTGTATTCCGACATGGGCCATGTAGGCCGCGAGAGCATTTACATCAGCTGGCCGCTCGTCAAGATCTGCCTGATCCTCAACTATCTGGGGCAGGGGGCGTGGCTGCTCAGCAGTCGGGGCGACGCGGCGCTTGCATCGCTTGAGAGCCTGAACCCGTTCTTTTTGATGTTGCCCGGCGCGCTGCGTCCGGTGGCGGTCATTATGAGCGCACTCGCGGCGGTCATCGCCTCGCAGGCGCTCATCACAGGCTCCTATACGCTGGTATCGGAGGCCATCCGCCTCGACCTGATGCCGCACCTGAAGGTGCAGTATCCCGCCGAGACCAAGGGTCAAATCTACATCGACACGGTCAACAAGATCCTCTGGGTGGGCTGCACGTTCATCGTGCTGCTGTTCCGCTCGAGCGCGCGCATGGAGTCGGCCTACGGCCTTGCCATCACGGTGACGATGCTGATGACAACGCTGCTTCTGTTCGTGTATCTTTCCCGTGTGCGAGGGAAGAAAGCGCTCGCGTGGGGCGTGCTCATTGTCTTCGGCGCGATCGAGACGGTGTTTTTCCTCTCAAGCCTGTCGAAATTTGCGCACGGCGGCTATGTGGCGGTCATTATGGCGCTGCTGCTTCTGTCGATTATGATCATCTGGCACCGCGGCACGCAACTCGAGCAGAAATACAGCGTGCGCCTCAAGCTTGGTGACTATACGGAGAATCTTGCCGCGCTGCGCGGCGACAGTGCATTGCCGGAGCTGACGCAGAACCTTGTCTACATCGGCAGCAGCGACGATATGGAGACGATCGATCGCAACACACTCTACTCCATCCTCGATAAGGACCCCAAGCGCGCCCGCGCCTACTGGTTTTTGAGTGTGCATGTGCTCGACGAGCCAAACGCGATGAACTATCAGGTCGAGACGTTTGGCACGGACTATATTTTCCGCGTAAAGCTCAACCTCGGCTTCAAGAACGACCAGCGCGTGAACATCTACCTGCGCCAGATCGTGCGCGACCTGCTCGAGAGCGGGGAACTGCCACCGCAGGAGAGAAAGTATTCGATCTACGGCCCCTCGCAGGTGGGCAGCTTCAAGTTTCTGATGCTGCACCGCGCGGTGCCGCTGATGTCGGAGCTGAGCCGCACGGACGAGATCATCCTGAACCTCAAATACGCCGTCCGCCGCGCGGCGGGCTCGGTCATCCAGTGGTACGGACTGGACACCTCGTCGGTCATTGTGGAGCAGGCACCGCTGGTCATCCCCAGCGCGCACGAAAACGAAAAGCGCATCCAGCGGGCGAAATGAATCAAAAAGGAGAGATGCCGCGGTATCTCTCCTTTTTGGTACAAAATAAGCATAGTACCCGAAGCGGATATGAAGCCTCGGAGGCTATGCTTATTTTTGTTATAATGGGAGGGCAATGGATGGACGGTCTCTTTGATGA
>ERZ773242.1441-NODE-1441-length-22817-cov-6.856471_pt1 | contig 22817 bp, 14 predicted proteins | sample MGYA00511077_ERZ773242 | MGnify/ENA primary metagenome ERZ773242 (study PRJEB29015, sample SAMEA2737754) | human gut metagenome | biome: human gut; feature: human-associated habitat; material: faeces | place: China | collected 2012 ... | reverse complement strand
GCCTGGCCAATTGTTTTGACCCGGATCAGCTCAAGATTGTCAAGGCCAGTCAGCTTGTCAGTTTTCTGCCAGGGTACCACACATTTATGGAAGCCCAGGCGCTGCACTTCACACAGGCGCTGCCCAATGCTCTGCACACTGCGCAGCTCACCCGTCAGGCCCACTTCACCGATAGCCGCTAGATCGCTGCCCACCGGTGCATCCAGATAACTGGACGCCAGTGCAATCATGATCGCCAGGTCCGCTGCAGGCTCGTCCAAAGAAAGGCCGCCGATCACGTTGAGATAGGCATCGCAGTTGGAAATTTTCAGCCCCCCCCGCTTCTCCAAAACTGCCATCAGCATGCCGCTGCGGTTATAATCCAATCCGTTGCTGGTATGATTTACATGGTTCAAGAAACCGTGTATACCAAGAAAAACGGAGGCGTTACAAATACCGGCCACCAGCCTCTTCTTCTCGATGGCCTCTTTTACCAGAGGAACAATGGCTTCGGCTTCCGGGGTGAACCAGCTCATGCCTCCTATTAATACGATTCCTGCATAATCGGCCGGAATGTCATGGATCCCATAGTCGGGCAGCACCTTGAACCCTCCGATCGATACAACCGGCTCTTTCCTGACAGATACGGTTTTAACTATATATTTGCTTTCACTTCCGGGCTCAACACCTGCATTGAGGTTTGGAGCGATATAAGCTCCTTCCCAATCGGCAAAGTCTTTTAACAAGACGAATAGAATTTCTTTTTTCATTATTTATTGTATTTATCGAAGTTATACTTCTTTCTAATCTCGTTTTGCTCGTCAGGCGAAAGAGATTTGAAATATCCTTTCCAGCCTGGGCAGAAGTTTATGTGCCAACGCCAAAAGCGTCCCATTAATGACTGAGGGCTTTTATCGTATTTTTTCCTTAGGGGGCAGTTGTTGCAGTTACTTTTTTGCATGGATGTTACAGAATGCTTGTTGTTTACAAAGGTAATGCTTTTATTGGAATTGCTTTATTTCAATCTTTGTTTATTATGATAATATACCCCATCTGATATAATTGCCAATATTTATCGTAATTTTGCATTATTCGTGAAGATGGTAGTTGTTATGAGCATCCTCATTGGTTTGAATTGGCAAAGGATAAATGGGCGCAGGTTTATAAAACTACGGGAACTCCATGTAGTTGTTGGATGTGTAGAGGGGAGGAGTACGACCGCAAAGGATATAAGCAAGAGACTTTGCGTATTATCAAAGAATCAGTTCTCTCCAAAAAGCATACAAGTTCGGTAAATTTGGTGCAGTTCCTAACCTATAATCAGTAACCTTATGAGAAAAGTTAGAAAGAATACAGCAACTAGACAGGTCATTCATATTGTCGGTGAAGGATTGACTGAATTATTCTATTTCAACCATTTGAAAAGGTTGCTTGGTTATAGGTACTCTATTTCTCCACGTCTGTTTGACAATAATAGTGTTATAAAGCTATCAAAAAGTTAGCGAATAGTTGATTGGTTCTCAAGAAAATTCAGTATTTTTGCACTCACAATTGAATAAAAACATTAAAAAAATTACAATGCTGCAGAATAGAGTGAACATATTAGTAAACACATTATGTCGAAGCACAGTATGCTTTGAGAGTATGTCGTATGTTCATACTTTAGGCATTGAGTCATTCGGTAAATTCAAAAACACTTTCCAGCGAACGTTTTATAGACAGGTAGGAGTACATTAGATGCAGGTATTCCTAATTAAAAAGATAAATTGAAGCCGTTGAAAAGTCCTTACTAAATTTTTCAACGGCTTTGTTTTTGCCCATTGGTGACGTTCGCATTATGCGCTCTACTCCGTCATTTCCGTCCATGGGCATTGAAAACTTCAGTTTTATTAACCAGCGCAGTGATGTGCATAAAAAAAGAAGATTATGGATTACAAATTCAACGGAAGCGGGGTGTTCTTTACATCCGATACCCACTTCAATCATACCAATATCATCAGGTTCTGTAGCAGACCATTCAAGGATGTGGAACACATGAATGAAACACTTATTGCCAACTGGAACCGTGTGGTCGGTCCGGATAATATCGTATTTCATCTTGGCGACTTCTGTATTGGTGGCTCAGCTGAATGGACAAAGATACTCAAAAGGTTGAATGGGAAAATCTATCTCATAGCCGGTAATCATGACATGAAGAACTTGAGGCAGAATTATACAAAATATTTCGAACTGATCACGATGCAGATGTACATCGAGGTGGATAAACAGAAGATTTATCTGAATCATTGCCCGTTCCTTTGCTATAGCGGCTCATACGATGATACTTGGCAGCTTTTCGGCCATGTGCATACAAGCAGGAATAACACCGGAAAAGATAAGCCTCGCCTTCAAATGCTTTTCTCTACACAATATGATGTGGGAGTTGACAATAACGACTTCACTCCGGTTTCATTCGCACAGGTAAAGGCAATCATAGAGAAACAGGTTGAACTATCAAAGAAATGAGAATACAATACATGAGTGATCTGCGCCTATGCCCACTTTTCAGGTAGTTGCGCCTTGTCATAAAGATTCGGTGCTGAACAGTGCCTTTGCGAGTGACTATGGAGACTTGATGAGCAACGACCGGATTGATGTCTGGATATACGGTCATTCACATACGAATATTGATGCAGAGATTGGTGGAACCAAAGTATTATCCAATCAGATGGGATATGTTTTCCAGAACGAGCATCTTATGAATGGGTTTGATTCGGGAAAGTATGAAAATAAGGAAGATTTTTTTCGGGATTGGCATTCATTCAACCCGATGGAAACACGCTGGTTTCATGTCGCTTCTTCCATATACATGGAGCGAAGGGCAATCCGGTTTACAGACCGGAAATATACCCGTTTCGTTGTTTCAAATTATTCTTCGTATGTTTCGGATAATAATGAATACTATAACGATGAATGGTGTAGGGAAACTTCCATAAAAGCTTTGGAATATTCCGTGAACGGACGTTCTGTGCCTCCATTAGAGACTATGACAATACGACAATATTGCAAATATTTCCGTATAGCGCACGAAGTGTATGAGTCGTTCTACAGAAATTTGCCTGTCAGTAAATACAACCAGACTGAACAGACTTATGGCCCTAATGAATTGCATGACGTAGCTTATTATAATCGGATGAAGTTTGCAAAAATTGATGAGCAGTACGATATTGATAGTCCGGATGATTTCATCTGGTTTGCCAAGGATCATTATGGAGAACTGGGGCTTTCCTGCCTGAATATCTTTGCATCAGATACAGAACGGTCAGGATGGGTGATTGTCGTTTCCAACAGTTATTCTGCGAATGCCGGTCTCGCCATTGAAGTTGCCACAGCTCTGTATAAGTCCGGTGTTCCATTAATAATCCACGATGCCGACAAGCTTCTGAAGATTCTTGAGGAAGAAGATTATGTCAGGTTGGTTCCTTATTCATACCATAACTATATGGGCTATCAGGAGGAAGGCTCCGTTTATGAGCTACCGTGGGAATATGAATGTAGTGAAGATAGCGGATCATCTCTGACTGCTGAGCAATACAAAGAGATTGTCTCGTTTGCTGAATGGCAGGAAGAGGAGAGGGTGAAGGTAGACTAATGTCATATTTCATATGTTAACGCACATCTGGCAATCCGTTTGGTTAGTCAGTAACATGCAAATTATCGGCACTGATTCGAAATAGTACCGATAATTTGCATAATTCTGATATTTCAAATATGACTTAATCAAATTCTAACTAACAGGCATTGTTCGATGCAATAGAATTCCCTACGATAGATGAAAGAATAAGAAATCTTTCTAATATGATGGATTGGATGAGATATCTTCCAGCAGTTTCACTAGATGGAGATCAAGAATAGTATTCAATAACGAAATAATAAGTTGTAGAGTAATGGTGTAAGATTCTATTAGCATATCGAGGATAATTTCAATAAACTTGGAGTTCGTTGATAACAACTTCTAGAGTTGCTGAAATAATTAACGAGGATATTTTTCTAACATTCTAAACGGAATATCATTTGTAGTAACTTTAGCTATAGATATTTTGTTTATATTTAGCTGTATATCATTATTATAACATTTGTATGTATTCACAAATAAGAGATCCAAACAGCTTTATGAAATGATAATTGTCGATGCAGCATATTATGCTAATTGACTATCAATATTTTATGCTTAAAAGATAGAAGGCTCAAAAATTTACTTGTTTTTTCGCCGAAAATCGAAGATTTAACGTTTTTAACCTTAGTTTATCTTCAAACGAAGGGAAAAAAGAGAAAAATGGCTCTCTTTTGTTCCGAAACCTCCGGTTCGCAAAGATAAGGCATATCGGTGATTATTTCGCTGATTATGGATGCAAAATCGTAGATGAGTTTACGGATTTTTTAGTTTATAATTGGATGACCTTCGATTTTGGTAGAGCTATTTCTTTTCTTCCCTCTTTTAGTTTTACTTTAATGCGTGTATATATGAATACAGGGATAAAGTAAAGTTACTTTTCGTTTGAATGGTCAAACTAATATTAAACAGACATAGCAAGGAGGGTTTGTTTACGCCTGTATAACGAATAGTATTTTATTTGTTAGTAGATGTATACTGTGCTTATGAATAATATGATGGCATTTAATTTTGAAATTCTATTCCAAATGATTATGTCTATGACTGATTATATGGCTTTGATGCGATTTTTATGTGCAATGTATCATTAAATAAATAAAAAGTAGTATCTTTGTATATTATATGATGAGTTAACATGGCAAAGAATACAATGGGGACTAAGTTGCCCCGAAAATTAGAACAAAAGATGTCCGTTGTGGGAGAACAGATTAAACTGGCTCGCTTGCGCAGGAATCTGAGTGTAGCTCAAGTGGCGGAACGTGCCACCTGTTCTCCGTTGACCGTGTCCCGAATAGAGAAAGGTGTGCCGACAGTGGCAATCGGAATATATTTGCGCGTGTTGTATGCTTTACAGCTTGACGATGATATTCTGTGGTTGGCCAAAGAAGACAAACTAGGGAAAACATTACAGGAATTGAGTTTGAAGACAAGGAAAAGAGCTTCGAAAAAGGGATAAAACTCACTTTTTTCTGCATATAAGTCGATAATGACTCTATCAGGATAAAAAAATACAGCTTAAAATTTTGTATTATGCCATAAAAACATTATGTTTGTACTGCATAATAATGTGGGCTATGAAATTTGTTGATAGAATAGATGAAGCAGCACGACTGAAGGATGCTCTTGCAAGAGAGAAATCCTCGTTAGTTGTGATGTATGGTCGCAGACGATTGGGTAAATCAACGCTTATTAAAAGGGTATTGTCAGAAAATGATGTATACTTCCTTGCAGACCGTTCGGAAGGTCAACATCAGAGGGCATTACTTGCAAAAGTGATAGCACAGGTGTTTCCTGATTTTGAGAAGTTGTCGTATCCCGATTGGGAGTCGATGTTTCGTGCGGTTAATTATCGAACAGACAAACGTTTTACTTTGTGTTTGGACGAATTTCCGTATCTTGTGGAGCAATCTCCTGAACTGCCGTCTGTATTGCAGAAACTTGTTGATGAGAAACAGTTGAAGTATAATCTGGTGCTTTGTGGTTCATCACAAAATATGATGTATGGGTTGTTTCTTGATTCTACTGCGCCTCTTTATGGTCGTGCTGATGAGATAATGAGACTTACACCTATACGTTTACCCTATATTCAGGAGGCATTGAACCTTAATGCGATGAACGCTATTGAAGAGTATGCTGTATGGGGCGGTGTGCCGCGCTATTGGGAACTGAGGGAAAACAGAATTTCGCTTGATGATGCCATGTGGCATAATATCCTTTCTGTAAATGGGGCTCTTTATGAGGAGCCGATAAAACTGTTTCAGGATGATGTTAAGGATATAGTCAAGACTTCGACAATAATGTCTTATATCGGTACTGGTGCAAACCGTCTTTCCGAAATTGCTGCACGATGCAATGAGCCTGCAACCAATCTGTCGCGTCCATTGAAGAAACTTGTTGATCTTGGATTTTTGGAAAAAGATGTTCCGTTCGGAATTGATGAAAAAAATGCGAAAAAGAGTCTTTATAAGATAGCCGATCCATTTATGGCATTCTACTATAAGTTTGTTGTTCCTAATCGTTCGTTCATAGAACTTGGCCGTCGTTTACCCATAGAACAGGCTTTGACTACTCATTTCTCTGAGTATGTGAGTATGCAATGGGAAAAACTGTGTCGGGATGCCGTCACAGGAAATCTTGTTAATGGAGTAGTTTATGGCCAAGCAAAACGCTGGTGGGGCTCTGTTCTCAATGAGGATAAGAAGCCGGAACAGGTCGAGTTCGATGTAATGGCCGAATCGCTTGATAAAAAGTCTCTGTTGGTCGGAGAATGCAAATGGACAACCCAAGAGAACGGCAACCAACTGACAGCAGAACTTCTCCGCAAAGCTAATCTGCTGCCGTTTGCTAAGAACTACACCATCGTTCCGGTGCTGTTCCTTAAGAACGCTCCGAAAGGTGATTCCGAGAATGTGATGTTGCCGGAAGATGTTGTTGAGTTAATGAAATAAAGGAATCTCAAATTCACTATTTGACAGAGTTATTAGATGGCAAAAAAAACAATAAATAAAGAGCTTACAGGTGCACAGGACTTATATAATTTTTTGTTTGAGGCCTGTAATATAATACGCGGTCCTGTAAGCCAAGATAATTTTAAGGATTATATCACGCCTTTGCTTTATTACAAGCGGATATCTGATGTTTATGATGAAGAAACAGAAGAAGCTTTAATATCAAGTGGTGGTGATAAGGAGTATGCATCTCTGCCAGAGCAACATCGTTTTGTTATTCCTAATGGTTGTCATTGGCAAGAAGTCCGAGAGCGTACAGAAAATCTTGGAGCTGCCATAGTCGGTGCTATGAGGCAGATAGAGATAGCAAACCCAGATACATTGTATGGGGTGCTATCTATGTTTTCATCTCAGAAATGGACTAACAAAGCAATTCTCAATGACAGCAAGATTCGTGACCTGATAGAACATCTATCAAAACGAAAACTTGGTAATAAGGATTACCCTGCGGACTTAATGGGTGATGCTTATGAAATATTATTGAAGAAGTTTGCCGATGATAGTAAGGCTCAAGCTGGAGAGTTTTATACTCCTCGTTCTGTTGTGAGATTATTAGTGCATATTCTCGATCCGCAACCGGGGGAAACTGTATATGATCCTGCTTGTGGTAGTGGAGGAATGCTTATCGAAGCTATACGATATATGCACGATGATTCTCTTTGCTGTGGAAGTATATTCGGACAAGAGAAGAATGTCGTGAATGCGGCCATTGCTAAAATGAATCTATTTCTGCATGGTGCATCTGATTTTAATGTAATGCAAGGCGACACATTGAGAGACCCAAAAATTCTTCAAGGTGGTAATATCGCCAAATTCGATTGTGTTATAGCAAACCCTCCATTTTCTCTTGAAAATTGGGGAGCAACGGAATGGAGTTCAGATAAATATAAGCGCAATATCTATGGCACACCGAGTGATAGTTGTGGTGACTATGCGTGGATTCAGCATATGATATGTTCTATGTCTTCTGGCAAGGGGCGTATGGCTGTTGTAATGCCACAAGGTATTCTGTTTCGTGGAAATCAAGAAGCAGAAATACGAAAGCAATTAGTGGAAAGTAATTTGATAGAAGCCGTTGTTACATTAGGAGATAAATTGTTTTATGGAACTGGACTTTCACCGTGCTTTTTGATAATACGAAGAATGAAACAGGCTCATCATTCCGGACGGATTTTGATGATAGACGGTTCCCAAATTCTAACTCAAAAGAGAGCGCAGAATATTTTAGAAGAGAATGATATAGATAGGTTATATTCACTTTATCAAAATTACTCCGATGAAGAGGACTATTCTCGAATCGTTACATTGCAGGAGATAAGAGATAAAGAGTATAATCTTTCGCCCAATCGCTATGTGGTTTACCACAAGGAGGAAATTCGTCCTTATGCGGAAGTGTTGGCTGAGTTCAAACAAGCATACGAAGATGTGAAGCGATTGGAGAACGAATTTTCATTACTCATTAACGCATAATCAATATGGCAGAAAAAGTAAAACAATATCGTCATCCGGACGACCCTATTACGCTCGATGAACTTAAAAGTTTCCTTTGGGCGGCTGCCACTCATTTGCGTGGTCAGATTGATGCGGCAGGATATAAAGAGTATATTTTCCCTTTGCTTTTTTTCAAACGCATTTCCGATGTTTATGATGAACAGTTTGAAGGATTTGTGTGTGAAGGAGGAGTTGAGTATGCAGGTATGCAAGTAGAAGATCTCCCCATCCGTATTCCTGATGGTGCGCACTGGAGAGATGTTCGTGAGGTGACGGAAAATGTTGGTAATAAATTAGTCGAAGCATTTATTGCCATTGAGCAAGCCAATCCTGCTAAGGAAATGGATGGTAGAAAAATCGGAGGATTAGAAGGTATTTTCGGACCTAAGGATGGCTGGACCAATAAGGCGAAGATGCCTGATAATATCATTACTTCGTTGATTGAGGATTTTTCTAAATATACGTTGAGCCTAAAGGTTTGTCCTGCCGATGAGATGGGGCAAGCATACGAATACCTTGTTGGAAAGTTTGCCGATGATGCCGGAAATACTGCTCAGGAGTTCTATACGAATAGAACAGTCGTTCAACTTATGGCTGAGATACTGCAGCCACAACCGAATGAAAGCATTTATGACCCAACTTGTGGTTCCGGAGGTATGTTGGTTAAATGTTTAGACTATCTTCGCAACAAAGGCGCAGAGTGGCAGAGTGTACAGGTGTTCGGACAAGAGGTGAATGGCTTGACTTCTTCTATTGCACGAATGAATCTTTATTTGAATGGAATTGAAGATTTTTCGATTGCATGTGCAGATACGTTGGAGAATCCGGCATTTTTAGATGGAAGTCATCTTCGTAAGTTTGATATAGTTCTTGCAAATCCGCCTTATTCAATCAAGGAATGGAATCGTGAGAAGTTTATGAACGATAAATGGGGACGCAATTTCCTTGGTACTCCTCCACAGGGAAGGGCAGATTATGCGTTTATACAACATATCCTTGCTTCAATGGATGAAAAAACAGGAAGATGTGCAATTCTGCTTCCACATGGTGTATTAAACCGAATGGAAGAAGAGATCATGCGGCGTAAACTTATCGAGGAAGACCTGGTCGATAGTGTTATCAGCATAGGTAAAAATCTATTCTTTAACTCGCCAATGGAGGCATGTATTATGCTATGCAGTAGCAAGAAACCATCCGACCGAATAAAACAAGTACTTTTTATTCGTGCTACAGATTTGGTAGAAAGGAAGAATGGAGAAAGCTATCTCACAGAAGAGCATGTCGAGGAAATAGTTTCATTGTATCGTGGCAATACAAATGTAGATAATCGTTCATGTATAGTTGATACCAAGACAATAAGCCAAAATGAGTATTCTATTTCACCAAAATTGTATGTAAAACAAACTCAAACAGAAAATATTTTGAAATTTTCTGAACAAATAGAACAGTGGCAAGAATATTCTTGTAATATTCATAGTGAATACACTAAACTTATAAATCTACTTTAATGACAAAGGTAAAGTTTGAGGATGTTGCAACGCGAGTTAATACTCGTGAAGACAGATTAAATACTTCTTTATTATACTATGTAGGAGGTGAACATATTGAGTCCAATGAAATGCTGGTACAAGGATGTGGTCTCATAAAGGGTTCAACTATTGGTCCGATGTTTTATTGTGGCTTCAAAAAGGGCGATATATTATTAGTCTCAAGAAATCCACATTTAAGAAAGGCTTCGATGGTTGAATTTGATGGTATTTGTTCTGAGAAAACATTTGTGTTAGGGACAAAAGATTCTAAGGTCTTGCTTCAGGAGTTCCTTGCTCTTGTTATGCAAAGTGATGATTTTTGGAATTATTGTGAAGAGCATAAATCTGGAGGAGTCAACTATTTCTTGAATTGGAGTACACTCGCAAAATATGAGTTTTATCTTCCTTCTATTCAAGAACAAAAAGAAATAGCAGACAAAGTATGGTCTGCCTATCGTTTGAAGGAAAGTTACAAGAAACTTCTTGTAGCAACTGATGAAATGGTGAAATCGCAATTTATCGAGATGTTTGGAGGTCTCTGTCAAGATACACCATGGTCTGATGTCGTTACTATTACGAATGGAAAAGCTTATCCTGAAGAATATCAGGAAGAAGGTGCTTATCCAATTTGTGGTAGTGGTGGTATTATGTGTTATGGTGAAAAGAAATTATGTAATGGAAATACTACGATTCTTGGCAGAAAAGGAAATATCAACAATCCAATCTTCATGGAATCAGGTTACTGGATAGTTGATACGGCCTTTAGTATCGATGTTGACAAGGCTAAACTTCATCCAAAGTTCTTCTATTATTGGTGTTGTCAATACGATTTTACGAAGCTTAACAAACAGGGGGTTCTTCCAAGTCTTACAAGAAAGGACTTGGAGAAAGTAAAAATGGCTATCCCTCAAATGAGGGATCAACTAAAGTTTGTTTCCATAGCAGAACAAGCTGACAAATCAAAATTTGAATTGAAGCAGTGTATTGAAAATATCGATAAAGTCATAAAGAGTTTAATAAACGGATAGAATAAGAGAGATACGTTGATAGCTGCGGCTTAATTGGATAACAAATTTATTAATAATATGATAGAGAATCTGATTAATGACATAGAGCAGGCTATGCTGGGAGTTTTAAACAACGAGCAAATGAGTCAATTACGAAAGGTGCTAGATTATGCCTTTCGTGATATCAACGTGTCGTCTAAGAACAATGAAGAGTGCAGTGGTAATAGTGAATTAATAGATAGTTTTTTGTCGGCTAAACGAGTCGAAGGTTGTTCGGATAAGTCGATACACTATTATCGAAGTACATTAAATAATGCTATCAGGAAAATAGAAAAAAATATTCGCCATATCACTACTGATGACTTGCGTAATTACTTAAATGATTATCAGCAGACAAGCGGTGCTACAAAGGTTACGGTAGACAATATACGTCGCATTTTGTCAAGTTTCTTTTCATGGCTTGAGGATGAGGATTATATTGTGAAGAGTCCGGTACGTCGGATTCATAAAGTAAAAGTCGGAAAAACAGTCAAAGAAACATACTCCGATGAAGCGTTAGAACAAATGCGTGACCATTGCGAAGGTATTCGCGATTTAGCCTTGATTGATTTGTTGGCCTCTACTGGTATGCGTGTCGGGGAGTTGGTCAAACTCAATCGGAACGATATAGACTTTGAAAACCGGGAATGCATCGTTACCGGTAAAGGAGATAAGCAACGTCGAGTTTATTTCGATGCTCGTACAAAGATACATTTACAACGTTATTTGGCAGAACGGATAGATGACAATCCTGCGCTGTTTGTTTCGTTATTAGCACCTTATGATCGACTACAGATAAGTGGCGTGGAAATTCGATTGCGTCGATTGGGACGTGAATTGAATATTCCTAAAGTGCATCCTCATAAGTTTCGACGCACTTTGGCAACAATGGCTATAGATAAAGGTATGCCCATAGAGCAGGTCCAGCATCTCTTAGGACATCAAAGTCTTGATACAACATTGCAATATGCTATGGTGAATCAGACAAATGTAAAAATGTCTCACCGCAAATTTATTGGTTAGTATGTCGCAATTTATCGAGATGTTTGGGAATCCTCTTTCTTTAAATCAGAAGAATGAGTTGAAAAGATTAGGAGAATGTTGTATTCTAAATCCAAGACGTCCTAACATTGCTCTTTGCGACACCGATAAAGTCTCTTTTATTCCTATGCCGGCGGTAAGTGAGGATGGATATTTGGTAGATATGACTGACGAAGAATATGGAAAAGTAAAAAAAGGCTTTACATATTTTGAGAATAATGATGTCTTGTTTGCCAAAATTACACCTTGTATGGAGAATGGCAAAGGAGCTATTGTACATGGACTTACAAATGGTATAGGAATGGGATCTACAGAATTTCATGTATTGCGGCCAATTAACGGAATATCTAGTCCCTATTGGCTGTTAGCATTAACACGAATGCCTATATTTCGTGAGCGTGCTGCAAAAAATATGTCTGGAACAGGCGGGCAGAAAAGAGTTAGTGCTTCATATCTGGACCATTTTATGGTTGGATTGCCTGCGATGGAGGAACAAAGGCGTTTTGAAGCAATATATAGACAAGCCGACAAATCAAAATTTGGCGACTTCAAATCGCAATTTATCGAGATGTTTGGTAATCCTGTTACGAATACAAAAGGTTGGAAGACTGCTAAGATTAAAGATGTCGCCCCGGAAATGCCTTCTAAAGAGCAACTATCTGGCAAAATATGGCTATTGAATCTTGATATGATAGAATCAAATACTGGTAGGATAATAGAGAAGGTCTATGAAGATGTTGAGAATGCTTTATCTGTTCAATCCTTTGATGAAGGGAATGTACTATTCTCAAAATTAAGGCCTTATTTAAACAAGGTTGTGATACCAGATGAGCCTGGAATGGCAACGACAGAACTGGTTCCATTACGTCCAGAGCCTAGTAAATTGCATAAAGTATTTTTGAGTCATCTGTTGCGGGGTAATCAGTTCGTTAATTATGCAAATGATATAGCAGGAGGTACTAAAATGCCACGAATGCCGCTCACTGAGTTAAGAAACTTTGATTGTATCTTACCGCCAATGGACAAACAACTTGAATTCGTATTCATAGCAGAACAGGTCGATAAATCAAAATTTGGCGACTTCAAATCGCAATTTATCGAGATGTTTGAGAACGTTGAATCTTATTGCAAATTAGAAGATTTGGTATCAGATACATTCCCTGGGGAATGGGGAAGCGAACCGATTTCTGAGAATGCGATAAAAGTGATTCGCACAACAAACTTTACTAATGAAGGATATCTTGATTTGACAGATGTTGTAACTAGAGATATTGAGCCTAAGAAAGTTGTACGGAAAAAGCTCAAACAAGGTGATACAATCTTGGAGAGGTCTGGAGGTACTAAAGATAATCCGGTTGGTAGGGTCGTATTTTTTGATGAAATAGGTGATTATCTGCCTAATAACTTTACGCAGGTACTGCGTCCTAAGGAATCTGTAAATCCAGTGTACTTGTTCTACGCTTTATATAATTCCTACAATCTCAATAAGGCTGCTATGAGAGCAATGGCAAGTCAAACTACCGGCATTCAAAATTTAAGTATGTCGGATTTCATGGCTAAGTTTATAGTACTACCTTCAAGAAACGAACAAAACAAATTTGAACAGATCTACCGTCAAGCCGACAAATCAAAATCTGTCATTCAAAAAGCTTTAGTATATTTGAATGACATACAAAGTGACGAATTAGGGAAAATCGCTTAATTATTAAATTGATAACAATAAAAATCATAGATATGTTTAACGAAGACAATACAGTGGAGCAAATGCTCATAGAAGCTGCAACCCAAAGTAGTTGGCAGTATGTAAAGTCACAGGATATACCTCGTAGTTCTGATTCTGTCCTTGTTGAATCATGGCTATTGGAAGCTCTTATTAGGTTGAATCCGATAACACATCAACAAGCGGAGCAAGTTATTTATAAACTCCGTGCTGCTATTACTTGTGGAGGTAATTATGATGAATTGGTGACTGCCAATGATCGTTTTCGTACATTGCTATTTAATGAAAACACAGAGCCTTTTGGAAAGGATGGTGAATATATACCTATCAGATTCTTTAGCGAAGATGCGGTCGAAGATTATTGTGTCGTAACCAATCAATGGGAATTTCCACGTAGCTCTGTTGATGGAGGTAAACGTTTGGATTTGGTTTATCTGATAAATGGAATTCCGATTTGTGTTGGTGAAGCAAAATCTCCTGTTCGCCCTCAGATAACATGGGCTGACGGAGCCATCGATATGCTGCATTATGAAAAAAGCATTCCAGAAATGTTTGTTCCGAATATATTGACCTTTGCTACTGAAGGCAAAGAACTTCAATATGCCGGTATCTGTGCTCCTGTTGACAAATGGGGGCCTTGGTTTAAAGATGAAGGTCGTCAGCATGGCACAATAGAGTCGGTTAAAAGTAATGTAATGGGGTTAGTTCAACCAAACCGATTACTTGACATATATCGTTACTATAGTGTTTTTACAGGAACATCATCAGGCAAAAAAATAAAAATAGTTTGCCGTTATCAACAATATATAGGTGGTGAAGCTATTGTTCAGCGTGTCTTAAATACATATCGAGAGAAACAAGGTCCGAAGAAAGGTCTTATTTGGCATTTCCAAGGTTCGGGAAAATCATGGTTGATGGTATTTGCTGCCCAAAAATTACGTTTGCAAAACGAATTACATGCTCCCACAGTTGTTATCGTTGATGACCGTATTGATTTGGAAGATCAGATAACGGGCGATTTTACTCGTGCTGATATTCCTAATATAGAATCTGCAAAGACAAAAGATGAGTTAGTTGCATTTTTCAAGCAGGATCAGCGCAAGATTCTGATAACGACAATTTTCAAGTTCGGAGATGTTGATAGTGTACTGAATGAAAGAGATAATATCATTTTATTGGTAGATGAAGCACACCGAACTCAGGAAAAGGATTTAGGACAAAAAATGCGCAATGCACTACCTAATGCATTTTTCTTTGGTCTTACCGGAACGCCTATCAACAAACGAGATAAGAATACTTTTCAATCGTTTGGTGCTGATGAGGATTTAGAGAAAGGTGGATATATTTCAAAATATACTTTCCAAAATTCTGTTGAAGATGGAGCTACGCTTGAATTGAATTTCCAAACAGTGCCGGTAGAGATGCATCTTAACGAAACTCAATTACAAGAAGAATTTGATGAACTGACCGATCAAATATCCGAGGACGAAAAGAACGAATTAGTAAAACGAACTTCTGTTGAAGCATTTTTTACAGCAGAGAAGCGAATTAACGATGTCGCACGTTATATTGTAAATCACTTCAAAGAGTATGTAGAGCCCAGTGGCATGAAAGCCCAAGTTGTGGTATATAATCGAGACTGCTGTGTAAAATATAAGAAAGCGATTGATGCTCTTTGGGGTACGGAAGATGCAACCACTATCGTTATGCATACGGCTGGTGATAAAGCTGATGAGTATAAGACATACCGTCGTGATAGAGAACAAGAAAGAAAACTTCTTGATCAATTCCGTGATCCATTGTCACCGATTAAAATGGTGATTGTCACTTCAAAACTATTAACAGGTTTTGATGCTCCGATTTTGCAATGTATGTATCTTGATAAACCAATGAAGGATCATACGTTGTTACAAGCTATTTGCCGTACGAATAGAAAGTACAATGTTGATAAGAAATGTGGTCTGATTGTAGATTTCGTTGGTGTATTTGATAATGTAGCCAAAAGTCTTGCTTTTGATGAAGAGACGGTAAAAACGGTTGTAAAGAATATTGATGAGATAAAAGTGTTGATACCTCAATTTTTGCAAGAATGTATTGACTTTTTCCCTGGTGTAGACCGGACAATCGGTGGTTGGGAAGGTTTGCAAGCTGCCCAGCAATGTTTACTTGATGAGTCTACAAAAACGAATTTTGCAAAACATTTTTCACGATTGGCTAAAGCTTGGGAAACAGTAAGCCCGGATGCAATGCTGGCTGTTTTTCAGGCGGATTATACTTGGCTGGCTCAGGTATATCAAAGTGTACGTCCTGTTAGTACCGGCGGTTCACTCATATGGACTTTATTGGGTGCTAAAACCATTGAAATCATTCATCGTAACATTGATACAATTGATATTGGGACTCCACTTGAGGATCTTGTGGTAGATGGAGATGTAATTGATATGGTGTTGGAGCAAGCCAAAGACAATCCTAAAAAGATATTGGAAGTGGAAAAAATGCTTCGTTTGAGGTTAGGAGAGCATCATGGAGACCCTAATTACAAGGCATTTGCTGAGAAGTTGGATGAACTGCGCCGTCATATGGAGGAAAATCTTATAACTAGTATTGATTTCCTCCGAGGATTGCTCACCCTTGCTAAAGAAGTGCTTGAGGAAGAAAAAAACTCAAATCAACCTCTTGACAAGAGGGAACAAGCTAAAGCTGCTCTTACGGAGTTGTTTGAATCAATTAGAACTGAGGATACTCCTATCATTGTAGAACGTGTAGTTGCTGATATAGATGAAAATGTGGTAGCTATTGTACGTAAGTTTAAAGATGCTTTTAAAAGCATTACAGCTCAGCGAGAGATAAAAAAGAAACTACGTTCTATTCTGTGGGTTAACTACCAGATTAAAGATCAAGAAGTTTTTGATAAGGCTTATCAGTATATTGAGATGTATTATTAATTGGTTGATAAAATAAATTTGTTATGGCTGTTGAATCACACGATAAGAAACTTGATGACCTTCTAAAAATGGTTGAAGAAGGTAAGGCTCAATTACCCGACTTTCAACGTAGTTGGGTTTGGGATGACACGAAGATATGTAAACTAATAGAAAGTATCACATCTGGCTTCCCAATGGGTGCAGCGATGTTTTTGGCTAATGGTGGTGAGCATATCCGTTTTAAGTATCGCACATTTGAAGGTGTGGATTCTATATCAGAAGTTACACCTGAGTGGCTTGTGCTCGATGGACAACAGCGACTCACAACCTTATATCAGGTCTTGAAAAGTAAGAAAGCAACTAATACTCGATTAGAGACCAATCGAGATACAATTATCAAACGCTATTATTATCTAGATATTCGTAAATGTCTAGACTCTACTGCGGACAGATTGGAAGCAATCATATCTGTATCAGAGAAGAAACAGCTTACAACAAATATTGGTCGTGATGTAACGCTGGACTTATCCACAAGAGAGAAAGAATTTGAGAACCTGATGTTTCCCTTGAATATTACGTTTTCTCATAATGATACGGAAGATTGGCATTATGATATGGAAGACTATTACAAAGGTGATAGAGAGTATAGAAATTTATTCCGTGATTTCTCACAGCAGATTCTTCGCCCAATTTTAGAGTATAACATACCTATAATTCAGCTTGATAAAGAAACCCCGAAAGAAGCTGTCTGCCAGATTTTTGAGAATGTAAACACTGGTGGTGTACCTCTTACGGTTTTCGAACTCGTCACAGCTACATTTGCTGCTGAAGGACATGAATTGAGAAAAGATTGGGAGACCATTCGTCATATTTTTGCTCAAAAAGTAAATGGCGAGCTATTGAAAGAAATCACTGGTGCTAATTTTTTGGCAGCAATGACTCTGTTGGTATCATATTATAAAAGAGTGGTTTCAGGTGATGATGAGCGTGTGGCTGTAACATGTAAGAAAAAAGACATTCTTAGGTTTGAATTGAAAGATTATTTGAAGTATCATGACGCTTTGATTAAAGGTTTCTGTGATGCAGCTGATTTCTTAGTACATCAGGGGATTTTCCGTTCCAGAGATCTTCCATATTCGTCACAACTTATTCCACTTGCTGCAATCTTTGCATACGACAACGAAAATAAAAAAATGTTCATCTTGGAAGCAAACAGGAATTATTGTCTCGTTGGTATTGGTGTGGCGTAATGGGTGAACTATATGGTGGTGCCAATGAAGCTAGATTTGCAACTGATATAATGGGCATATTCCGTTGGATGGAAGGTGGTGAAATGCCAGAGACTGTATATCGTTCCAATATACAACCAACTCGTTTGTTGACCATGCAGACAAGGAATAGTGCAGCGTATAAAGGTGTTATGGCACTTATCTTACAAGACTCACCACTTGATTTTATGACAGGTCATCGTATGGATATAGCATCTTACATTGATGAAGATGCTGATATTCATCATATATTCCCTCAAACTTATTGCGAGAAAAATAACCTTCCACGTATAAAATGGAATTCTGTCATTAATAAGACCCCAATTTATGCATCTTCCAATCGTTCAATAGGAGGACATGCACCAAGTACCTATATTGGGACTATGGCAAATAAGGGATTAAAACAAGTTGAGATACAGGAAGCCATAGAGTCACATAAGGTAAATTATGCTCATCTTGTATTAGATGATTTCAATGCTTATTTCATAGATCGAGCAAAACAATTGCTTGACAGAATAGAGCAAGCGACAGGCAAATCTGTCTCAGGAAGAGATAGCGAAGAAACAATCCGTGAATTTGGTGTTGCTTTAATATAGATAGCATTTGTAACAAACTAGAAAAATATGATTAATAAATAGCTGAAAATAAATGAACTGTAGATTTTGGAAGAAAATATGTGCAAATAATTCGATGGAGGATGATAAACAAGTATCATTAACTCCTGCTCTGCTTAATCGTGATAGTGAAAGTGATAAGAAGCAGTATAGGAGTGTTTTGAATCTTGCACGAAAACTAGAAGAGAAAGACATATTGAACATTGCTCTTACTGGGCCCTATGGATCCGGTAAGAGTTCCATTCTTCGCTCTTTGAAGAAAGACTATCCTAAATACAAATATCTTTCAATATCTCTTGCAACACTAAAGTCGCCATTAGATGACAAAAAGAATGAAATAGATATTGATACGATGAATAATCGTATTGAATACAGCATTCTTCAACAACTTATTTATAAAGAAAAACAAGAGACGCTTTATAATTCCAGATTAAAAAGGATTTATCATAAATCACACTGGGCTCAATATGCTTTATCTATTGCAATAATACTTTATACTATTGCCTTAATTATTGTATTTGAACCATCGTTTTTGAAAGTGGATTGGATTTGCAATCGCTTAAATAATCCGGTATTAAATAAATGGTCTGATATTTTTGCTCTATCATATATATTTGTTGCAACAATAATATTCGTTCAAAAGACTGTCAAATCATTGAGTAATAGTAAACTGAATAAGTTAAATCTAAAGAATGGAGAGATTGAATTAAAAGAAAACAAAGAAGATACATCCGTTTTCAATAAGCACATGGATGAGATTGTCTATTTCTTTGAGGTTACTGATTATAATGTTGTGATTATAGAAGATTTAGATAGATTTGATAATACGGATATTTTTCTTAAGTTAAGAGAGGTAAATCAACTCTTGAATCAGTCAAACTCTGTGGGGCGTAAAGTTACGTTCATTTATGCGGTTAAAGATGATATGTTTTTTGATGAAGAACGTACTAAATTCTTTGATTATATCACAACTGTAATCCCAATAATCAATTCTTCAAACTCGGCAGACAAACTGAAAGAGGAACTAGAGATAAAAGGCTATTCAGATCTTAATGTCGAGGTAATAGACAGTTTGGCTTTTTTCATTGACGATATGAGATTACTGAAGAATATTGTCAATGAATATGCCCAATATAGAGAAAAACTTGATGAGAAACTTGATCAAAACAAACTTCTTGCAATGATTGTATATAAAAACTACCATCCAAAGGATTTTGCAGATCTGCATAAAGGAAAGGGTGTTTTGTATGATTGTTTGCATAAGAAAAGTGAATTATTGGTTGAGCGCAATAGACAGATTGACGAGCGTATTAATGGAATAACTAAAAAACTTCAATCTTTAGAAGCGACACATGCCATACAAGAAAAAGAATTAAGGCTGATTTATATTGAAGGGTATCGTAGAAAATTATCAAAACAAAATGAAAATAATGCCTTTTTGTTTTTTGTCGAAAACAATTTTATACCTCTTGAAGATATCGCAGAAAATGAAACGTTATTTAATTCCTTTATATCGCAATCCTCATTTCGATATCAATGTTTTAAGAGGCATCAAACTAACACATATTATGGTGTTAGATATTATTATGATATATCTGAAGATAGTTGCAATATTCAATTCAGTCAAATAGAGAAAATAGTTAATTCTACCTTTACCTACCATGAGCGATTAGAAGCCTTGCGAGAAGGGGAAAAAAGATATCGTGAACAAATCAAGATACTAGAATTATCTCGTAATAATCATTATGCTACTCCAATACAAGAACTGTTGCTGGATGTTGATATGCAGACGCATAAAATTTTTAGTGAACTCAATGTCTCTAAAATGCTTGAAGTTTTCTTGAAAGAAGGACTTATAAATGAAGATTACTTTGATTATATATCTTTCTTTTTTGGTAAGTCAATTAATAAGCACGACCATGATTTTATCCTTGAATTAAAACTTCGGCATAGTTTGCCGTATGACTATCATATAGATAAAGTAGGGCAGTGCGTAAAAAACATTCCTGATAAATGTTACAACGATGTAAGTATATTGAATATTCAGGTGGTCGATTGTATTTGTCAGCATCTTGAAGAAGCAAATAACTCAAAACTTCATTCGATAGCACAAGTTATTATGCATAATAAAAAGTGGGACTTTTTGATTGACTTCTATAAATCAGTTGAAGATTCAAGCTCGCTTTTCAACCATTTGGGCAGTATCGTTGATGGATTATGGAAGATCTTCGTGAAACAGAATTCCGATGAATTATTCGAGTCTTGGTTACGATTCCTCGAATTGAACCATTCCACCAAAGAAAGTCGTAATTGGTTGAATAAACACTTCGCATTTATATCTCATAGAGTAGATCTCATAGGTTTTGATACAATCAAACAAATAGTGTCGAATGGAAAACTGATTTTTACAGATATAGATGCAGAGTCTAGGTGTTTGCTTGAGTATGTTGTAGAAAACAAAGCATATATGTTGACACCAGAAAATGTTGTATGCGCATTTGTTCATTATCGAAATGAAAGGATGGAAGCATTGAATAATTATCCTTTAAATGTTACAATACTGAGGAGTTGTGAATCTGCTAAACCAGTGTCAGATTATATAGATGAACGTTTTGATGATGCACTAAATAATGTATTTATCACAGATGCAGCGAAACAAGAGAGTGTGGAAATTATTCTTGAAATTATTAATTCTGAAGATATAACAGAGGAGACAAAACGCAAATACCTTTCGGGGCAACATAATAGAGTTTCTCTTTCCTATGTTAACAATACACAGTGGGAGTCCGCTATTGAAGTTGATATAGTTACACCAGCATGGCCTGAGATATATGCATTCTATGAGAGTCAGAATAATGTAATGATTGCTAGTTTGCGAATATTCATTACGAAGCATATTGATGAATTAACAGATATATCTGAATTGGATGATACTCAGAAAGAACTACTGGCAAACAGTGCTTTGTTGACATCAGATTTTGAAATGTCGGTATACGATAAACTTATCAAAATCTTTGATGGAGTTACATTTAAGGATGCGAATATTAACAGTGTAGATAACGCTCATTTTAAATCGTTACTTTGTGCCGATATGCTTCCATATAGCACATATTATACGACTACAATTAGAGACAATCATAGTGATGTACTTACTTATTATGTAGATAAGTATTTGGATGAGTGCATTATAGAAATAGAGGAGTTACCTACAGATATGAGGTTATACAAGTATCTTATGAGAAATCCAAGAGTAATCGGTGAAAAAGCTCTAAGTGTAGTTCAACACTTTCTTCCTCATATTGTGTGGGATAACGAATTGGCAAATATCACTCTTCCTGTGGTGAAAAACAATATTGAAAAATTTGATTATGATACAGAGAAGAACATTTTGGTCGATGCTACTAATTTGCCAGAGCGCTTGTCTTTTTTGATAGACTTGATTGAAAAGTATAGAGATGATTTTGATATTGTGACAGAATTAATAGAGTCTTTAGGCGATTCTTATCGAAGTATTACAGATAAATCAAAAAAGGCTACTATAGAAAATAATCACATGAATGAAATGCTTTTAGGGAAGCTAAAAACTATTGGATATATCTCATCATATAGAGAAGATGATGATAAACTTCGTGTAAGCCATAAACGTAATTATTAAATCAAATGCAAAAGAATAGAGTAATTTATAACTATCAGTGATGTTTGCTAGTGATTAATAGTAATCGATGAAAGTTTCCATTAATAAAGATTTTGTGTCAGGATTTAAAGCAACTTTAAAAGAATAAGATTTTGGTATGATAGAAGATAATGTTGAATTCTTGAGTTCTGATTTCGAACAGATTAAGAAACGGAAGGATGGCGGAAAAGAATATTGGTCGTCAAGGGATTTATGTGCTGTATTAGGATATAGTACATATCAAAAATTCACTCGTATTATAAACAAAGCCATTGCGATAGCCAATAATAAAGGATTTAATGTATCGGAGCATTTTAACCAAACGGTTGAAATGGTTAAGGTTGGTTCTGGCTCTTTTCGCAAGGTGGAAAATATCCATTTATCTCGTATCGCTTGCTTGATTATTGCGGAAAATGCAGATGGAAAGAAGCCACAAGTACAAATGGCAAGAGAATATTTCAAGCAAGAGATATCTACTCCTGAATCAATTAATAATAGTCTATCTGCTAATATTTTATTATATAAAACAGGACAAGGGGAAGTGCGTATAGAGGTAGTCTTCAATAGTGAAACATTCTGGATGTCGCAGAAGCGCATGGCTGATTTGTTTGGGGTAGATGTACGAACCATCAATTATCATCTTGGTCAGATTTACGAAACAGGCGAACTCACTAAAGAGGCAACTATCCGAAAAATTGGGATAGTTCAGTCAGAGGGAGAACGAGAAGTGGAACGCACACCACTGTTTTATAATTTGGACGTTATCATAGCTGTGGGCTATCGTGTAAATAGCTACCAAGCTACTCAGTTTAGAATATGGTTATGAAGAGTTGGAGATTATGTAATGTTAGATTTATAAATAGTTGTAATAT
>ERZ773242.1424-NODE-1424-length-23042-cov-3.116588_pt1 | contig 23042 bp, 15 predicted proteins | sample MGYA00511077_ERZ773242 | MGnify/ENA primary metagenome ERZ773242 (study PRJEB29015, sample SAMEA2737754) | human gut metagenome | biome: human gut; feature: human-associated habitat; material: faeces | place: China | collected 2012 ... | reverse complement strand
CATAGCGAAGAACCGAAACTTTTCGCCCATTACTAAACTTCTCTTCAATTTTTTGTTCAAAGAGAGAAACAAAACAAAGTTCTCTTTTTACCCGCTCTCCCTTTGATAAAGAGCCTCCTAAAAATGCTACCTTAAGTTCTTTTCCTTTTGTTTTTTGTAACACATCACTTATGTAATTTACAGCGTCCATGTACATGAATTCCTCTCTTATTTTTTCCACCATTTTGCAATCCATTTACCGGATTTTGATAAGTTTTTATAGCTTATCTTATCTGTTTTTCCGCATTTCGATTGAATGAGTGCGGAAGTTTCATTCTTATTTGAAATGTTCCATGCAATATGTCCAATTTTATATTTTTTAAGAAGTTTCATCCATTTTGACGCACTTTTTTTGTCGATTCCACCATTTCCCGAAGCATCACAAATGCTAAACTCCGATACTAACATAGGAAGCCCCGACTGATAAGCACTTTTACATTTATTACGCAAAAAATCCGTATGCGTTGCCGCATAAAAATGAAGCGAATACACAATGTTTTTCTCTTTCAGCGGACTCTTTGCCACCACATCAACATCCTGCGACCACGTTGGAGTACCTACCACAATAATATTCTTTTTGTCGTATTTCCGAATTTTTTTTATGACCTTTTTGGCATACGGCTTGATATCCTTTGCCCAGGTTACATTTCCGTTTGGCTCATTACATATCTCGTATATTACATTTGTCTTGTCTTTGTACTTCTGTGCCATCTTGGTGAAGAAGCTCTCTGCGTAGGACTGATACTTAAGGGGATTGGCATCGTTTAATACATGCCAGTCGATTATACAGTACATCCCAAGGCTTGAAGCATAGTTCACTCCATTGTCTATCCTCTGCTCAAGGGTCTTTCTTATCTGATATGCCGACTCCCACTGGGTTGCCTGTCCCGGATCTGCATATCCGTAGTACTCTGTTGTATAGCATGCAAGCCTTACTGCATTTGCTCCCAGGGTATCTCTTGCGAACCGGAAGGCATCCTTATCTATAAACGGATATCCCACATCCCAGTTTATTCCATGGGTGCTTACACCCCGGAGTGTGAAGGGATTGCCATGTGAATCCGTAAGCTTTAATGTGGACGAATCAACATGCAGCTTTCCGTGGTCTGCAAGGGGTGTTGACTCTGTCTGACTGTAGGCTGCCACCTCTGTCTCCTGTCCGTAGGCACTGCCATCGTTATCCTTTTCCGCCGCTGCAGATGTACTTCCTGCCCCGGCAAATACCGTAGCTGAGAGCATTGCAAATGCTGCCACCGCAGCCACAAGCTTCTTAGCCCCTTTTACTAATCTGTTCCTCATTCTTTGTAACCTCCCTTTTTTCACATCAAAGTCATTTAAAACCGAATTGATCAGCCTTCATGATGTACATCAGATAATGAACATGATCACTATTTTGTTCACCTCTGATATCTGTAAGAAACTATTAAAATCTTACCATAAAATAAGCCGCTATGGAATATTAAATATACTCCATAACGGCTCATCAGGCTTTTATTTTTACTTCATTACAATATTTACAATTCTTCCCGGAACATAGATTTCCTTTACGATATTTCCTGTAAGCTTGTCAGCTATAGCTTCCTTAGCCTTAGCAATTACCTGATCCTTTGGATCGTCCTTGCCGATAACAAGAGCAGACTTCATCTTGCCATTGATCTGAACAGCAATCTCAACTGTTGACTCAACAGTCTTACTCTCATCGTACACAGGCCATGTGTGCTGATAGATAAATCCGTCAAATCCAACAATGCTCCAGATCTCCTCGGTAATGTGCGGTGCTACCGGATTTAAGAGTACAAGAAGAGTCTTAAGCTCACCCTTTGTGATCTGGTTCTTCTTGTAGAAGTCATTTAAGAGAGCCATCATAGCTGCAATAGCTGTGTTGTACTTGAGGTTCTCGAAATCTGATGAAACCTTCTTGATGGTCTGGTGCATCTTTGTCTCCATATCCTTGGAGTACTCATCACCATCCACAAGAATATCCTGAAGCTTCCATACTCTGTCAAGGAATCTTCTACAGCCCTTAACGCCATCCTCTGACCATGAAGCAGAGAGATCGAAGGCACCGATGAACATCTCGTAGGTACGGAGTGTATCTGCACCGTAAACATTTACAATATCATCAGGATTTACTACATTTCCTCTTGACTTACTCATCTTCTCGCCGTTCTCACCAAGGATCATACCGTGAGAAGTTCTCTTCTGATATGGTTCCGGAGTAGGTACAACCCCCTGATCATACAGGAACTTGTGCCAGAATCTTGAGTAGAGAAGGTGGAGTGTTGTATGCTCCATACCACCATTGTACCAGTCTACAGGGAGCCAGTACTTAAGAGCTTCAGGGCTTGCAAGAGCCTTGTCATTCTTAGGATCTGTATATCTTAAGAAATACCATGATGAACCTGCCCACTGAGGCATTGTATCTGTCTCTCTCTTAGCAGGACCGCCACAGCATGGACACTTGACATTTACCCAGTCAGTCATGGCTGCCAGTGGTGACTCGCCGTTGTCTGTAGGCTCATAGCTCTCAACCTCAGGTAAGAGAAGCGGAAGCTCCTCCTCCTTAAGCGGAACATAACCACACTTGTCACAATGTATTATAGGAATAGGCTCGCCCCAGTATCTCTGACGTGAGAATACCCAGTCACGAAGCTTATAATTAACCTTTGCAGCACCGATTCCCTTCTCCTCAAGGAAACTGATCATCTTTTCCTTGGCATCCTTTACCTCAAGTCCGTTAAGGAAGCCTGAGTTGACAAGAACACCTGTAGCAACATCTGTAAATGCTGCTTCATTTACATCAACCTCTTCACCGTTCTTGGCTACAACCTGAATAATAGGAAGGTTGAATTTCTTTGCAAATTCCCAGTCTCTCTCATCATGGGCAGGAACCGCCATGATGGCACCTGTACCGTATGACATAAGCACATAATCTGAAACCCAGATCGGCACTTCCTTGCCATTTACAGGATTGATGGCTGTAAGTCCGTCTATCTGTACACCTGTCTTATCCTTTGCCAGCTCTGATCTCTCAAAATCCGACTTTCTTGCTGCCTGCTCACGATACTTGGCAATAGCATCCCAGTTAGCAATCTCATCCTTATACTTGTCAAGTATCGGATGCTCCGGTGAAACAACCATGTATGTTACTCCGAAGAGTGTATCACATCTTGTAGTATATATACGGAGCTTGTCTTCCTTTCCCTTTACTGAAAAGTCAACCTCTGCTCCTGTTGAACGTCCTATCCAGTTCTTCTGTGAAACCTTTACTCTCTCAATGTAATCTACAGAATCAAGACCATCGATGAGCTTGTCTGCATACTCTGTGATCTTAAGCATCCACTCTGACTTAACCTTACGGACTACAGGTGAACCGCAACGCTCACAGACACCATTTACAACTTCCTCGTTTGCAAGTCCTACCTTACATGAAGTACACCAGTTGATTGGCATCTCCTTCTTGTACGCAAGTCCGGCATTGAATAACTTAAGGAATATCCACTGTGTCCAGTGATAATATCCCGGATCTGTTGTATTTATCTCTCTATCCCAGTCAAATGAATATCCAAGAGAATGAAGCTGCTGCTTAAATCTTGCAACATTATTCTTGGTTACTTCCTTTGGATGGATATGATTCTTGATAGCATAATTCTCTGTAGGAAGACCGAAAGCATCCCAGCCCATAGGATAAAGTACATTATATCCCTGCATTCTTCTTTTTCTTGCAACTATATCAAGTGCTGTATATGGTCTTGGATGACCTACATGAAGTCCCTGTCCTGATGGGTATGGGAACTCAACCAATGCATAGTACTTTGGCTTGGTATAATCATTTGTTGCAGCAAATGCCTTGTTATCATCCCAGATCTGCTGCCATTTTTTCTCAACAACTTTATGATTGTATGTTGCTGCCATTTTTCTAGTGCCTCCTTATTTGTATATTACCGGCTTCATTGATCAAGACGGCATTATCGTCAGTATTTTATCATATTTGCTATCATTGTCAAATATCTTTTATCATACTCTTATAATCACTTTCATTTAGCTTTTGCAAGCATTTCCTTAAGCTCATCAACAGAAAAACTATATTTTGACTTGCAGAAGCTGCAGCATACCTCGATAGGCTTATCCTCTGCCACCATGGCTGCGATCTCTTTTCTTCCGAGGCTCATGACTCCACGGTAGTATCTCTCCTTGCTGCAGTTACAGTGCCACTTTGCAGGGATCTCATCTGTTACCTCCACGTCATAGCCATCAAATATCTCCTTAACTATGTCAAGGGGAGTCTGTCCCTTGTCAAGGCATGAGGTGATTGATGTGAACTCCCCAAGCCGCTTCTCCAGCATGTCTATAACCTCATCACTGGCAAATGGCATAAGCTGGATTATAAATCCTCCTGCCTGCTTAACTGTGTTGTCTCTGTTCATAAGAACTCCCAGGGCAACTGATGTAGGTATCTGCTCTGAGGTTGCAAAATAATATGTCAGATCCTCTGCTATCTCTCCTGACACAAGCTGCGTCTGTCCGCAATAGGGCTCCTTTAAGCCGATATCCTTTATAACGGAAAGGACACCCAGATCCAGTGCTTTAGCCACATCCAGCTTTCCCTTGTCATTTGCAGGGATTATCACGTCAGGATTATTCACATATCCCTTTACGTTACAATGGGCGTCCGCTGTCACTGTAAGTCCTCCTATAGGACCGCTGCACTGTATCTGTAATGTGAGCATATCCGAATCATTCTTACACTGGGCACCCATAAGTGCTCCGGCAGTAAGCAGACGTCCAAGGGCTGCTGTAGCCACAGGACTTGTGTTGCTTATACTCCTTGCTGTCTCAACAATGTCTCTTGTGGTGGCTGCGAAAAATCTCACCTGATTATTTGCCGCCATTCCTCTTATTATATAGTCACTCATTATATGTTCCTCCGATTTTTTATTAACCCTGGCACAATACCTGAGCCTATTTCTCTGTTTTTATCAATATTTCCAACTCCTTGCCTTTAACAGTAGAATTTGTTGCTCTGCTTTGTCTCTCTTGCAATAACATATACTCTCTCGCTGTCATGGGTTGCCGGTTCATGGGTAAATGCGTCATACATGGCAACAAGCTCCATGCCGGACTCCTCCACACATTTTTTCATTTCCTCAATATCAAGGCCTATCTGATAATGGTATTCCTGATACTTTCTGTAGAGTGTACCCGTGTCTTCACCTTCCACAGGTGTGTTATCATACTCCCTTACAAAAAGGCTCAGTGCCAGCTCATTTATATCCTGCTCTTCATCATAGTAATTGTCCCAGATGAAGCTGATGTCGTCTCTGTCCTCTGCGATCACCGACTCGCCTACTACATCACGGAAGTAATGCCTGGTCTTAAAATCACAGATGAAGATGCTGCCTGCCTCAAGATAATTATTTGCCAGGCGGAATACCTCGGTGATTCCTGCCTTGTCCGTAACATAATTGATACTGTCGCAGACACATATTATGGCATTCACTGTTCCGAAGAGCTCAAATTCCTCCATATCCTGCAGAAGGTACAGTATGCTGTCATTTCCGTGAAGCTGCTTCTTTTCATTTGCCACCTCAAGCATATCCTCTGAGTTGTCGATACCTATCATGTCATAGCCTGCATCACTCAACAGCTCAGTTATATTGCCTGTGCCACAGCCAAGCTCTGCCACCAGACCATTCTCTATACCATATTCCTTTAAAAGTCCCAGAATGTAGTCTGCCCACTCCCTGTAGGGAATGTTGTCCATAAGCTCGTCATACACCCTGGCAAAACTATTGTAGCAATCCATATATCTCTCCATGTCTGATCATCATTTATGTCCCGGCTGCTTACTTGCCGTATCCCAGAACACCTATCTTGTCTCCATCTTCAAATCCATCATACCAGCACTGGCTTGTACCATTTTCCATAACAACATATATCTTGCTGTAGATTCCACCAAAAGTATAGTTTGGATAATTATCCGACACATCTGATACAGCACCGTTGCTGGCAGTAAATGAACCTGTGTATGTGCTTCCACCAGCCTCAAGGCTGGCACTTACAGTACCATCAAAAAGTCCATTCACAAGATTTCCTGTATAATAGCATGTATATGCCTCTCCACCGCCATCACTGATAGCACATTCTATTGTCTTTCCTGCACCATTTGGATCTCCGCCTGACCATGAGCCCTCATATGCCCTGTAGGTGCTGTCGCCTGTTGACACAAAGCAGTTTCCCTCTCCGGATCTTTCACCATTTTCAAAGGATCCATAATAGAAATAGTATCCGTCATCTAACCTGCACAGAGCCACGGCTGTTCCTGTATAGTCTGTAGTATCCTCGCCACCTGCGTATATATACTGGTCACCCTGCATTGTACTATATATGAGCTCTGCGCCTTCACTATTATCTATAGAAAGCATTGACTCATAATCCCTTTCTGCCATATAGCTCTCAGCATTCTCCATAGTCTCCTTGATCATGGCCTGATTTTTCCTGAAGGTCTCTATCTGGCTTTCGTATATATCATAATCTACACCTGTAACTATATCCTTGTACTTATCTATAAATGCCTCAGCTCCGTCATAGTCGCCGTTGTTGATCATGCCCTCTAATGCATCTCTAACACAGCCTGCTCTGTTGTCAAGGGCATCCTGGTTGTCCGGTGCCAGTGCCAGTGCCTTATTATACACTTCAATTCTTGCATCATAATCAGTATATGTAACATAGTCGTCAGCGTTCTTTATATAGGCAACAACAAGTTCATCCCTTATGGCATCAGAGCCAATTATATCATAGCCTTCCTCAACTATGGTTACATATTCATCACTACCCTCTTCGTACATATCCCCTGCCTTGGCATAGAACTCGTCAAGCAGTTCGCCTCTGCTCTTGACATCCTTCTCGCTGTACTTCTTTATCTCTTCCCTGAACTTAGCGTACTGTGCCTTAGCGTCCTCATTCTTTTTCGCCTTTATAAGAGCATCCATGCAGCCATTTACAGCTTCCATGTTCTTGTCGTCTATATCGAGAGCATCTCTGTAGTACTTCTCTGCATCATCATATCGCTGCTCCTTCATGGCCTTCTTGGCATTTTCCATAGCTCTGTCAAGTCTCTTCTCCGGCGTGAAGAACATGAAATAAGCACCTGCTGCCGCAGCAAGAAGCAGAACCACCACCACAAGAGTGACGATAAGGCCTGTCTTCTTATGGGACTTTCCTCCATTACCATTGTTTACTGAAGCCTTCAAAGCCTTCCCTGCAGCTTTCTTTTCTGCCTTGGAAGCCTTTTTCCCTTCCCCGGATTTTCCTGCTTCCGGGTAATTTTGTGCATTAAAATTATCCGGTGTGCCAAAATCGTTCCGGCTGCCGAAATTATCCGGAGCACCGTATCCCGGCTGCCCTGCGAATCCCTTCTGCGGATCATTGTAGTTGTTATAGCCTTGATTACCATAATAATTATTGTAGCCATTTGCTGCACCATTATATCCGCCGCCCGGATAACCACCATTTTGTGCACCATAATTATTCTGGTTCATGAAGCCCTCAGTCTGATTGCCATAATTGCTCTGGTTCATAAAGCCCTCAGTCTGATTGCCATAATCGCTCTGGTTCATAAAGCCCCCAGTCTGATTGCCATAATTGCCCTGGTTCATAAAGCCCTCAGTCTGATTGCCATAATTGCTCTGGTTCACAAAACCACTGTTCTGTGTCCCATAACCGCTCTGACCTGTAAATCCTTCATTCATGTCTGCCAGGTTTACGCTGTACTGGTTCACAGTTGTTCCGGTGTTGCCATTATTGCTGTTATTACTATTATTGTTATTATTCATTCCTGCTGTAAGTACGGTAGTGGAATCCTCGCCGTCATATTCAACAGTTCCATTATTCTCGTCATCGTATCCCATCCGGTGGTCCTCCTTGTGATTTCTCGACCTTAAACATCAACCTTCATTATATCGTATTTCTCTTCTGTTGAAAATGAAAAAACAAATATATTAGGGAAATGTTTGCAGGAATTACAATTAATATTCAATTTTTTGTTTATTATAATAATTGAAATGATAATTTCACTGTGCTAGAATTGAAGCGTTGTGAAAAAATAAATTTTTTTTGAAAGAGAAAAAGGTGCATAATTATGAAAATCACCAGAGATGATGTTAGAAATGTTGCCATTATCGCCCATGTAGATCATGGCAAGACAACATTAGTTGATGAGCTTTTAAAACAGAGTGGAGTATTCCGTGACAACCAGGAGGTTGCAGAACGAGTAATGGACTCCAATGATATCGAGCGTGAAAGAGGTATCACTATCCTTTCCAAGAACACAGCCGTAACCTACGGCAACACAAAGATCAATATTATCGATACTCCGGGACATGCCGACTTCGGTGGCGAGGTTGAGCGAGTTCTCAAGATGGTAAATGGTGTTATCCTTGTGGTAGACGCTTTTGAGGGTGCAATGCCTCAGACAAAGTTCGTTCTTAAGAAGGCACTGGAGCTTAATCTCTCAGTTATTGTCTGCGTCAACAAGTGTGACCGTCCAGAGGCAAGACCAGCAGAGGTTGTTGACGAGGTACTTGAGCTTCTTCTTGAGCTTGATGCAAATGACGACCAGCTTGACTGCCCATTTGTATTTGCCTCAGCAAAGACAGGTGTTGCAAGCCTTGACATGAATGAGCCGGGAACAGACATGAAACCGCTCTTCGATACTATAATTGATTATATCCCTGCTCCTACCGGTGATCCGGACGCCGGCGTACAGATGCTTGTAAGCACAATAGATTACAACGAGTATGTGGGAAGAATAGGTGTAGGTAAGGTAGATAACGGAGTTCTCCGTATAAATGAGGACCTTGTAATTGTAAATGAGCACGATCCTGACAAGCTGGTAAAGGTTAAGATCGGTAAGCTCTTCGAGTATGAAGGTCTTGACAAGGTAGAGGTCAAGGAAGCACAGATCGGTTCTATCGTAGCTGTATCCGGTATTGCAGATGTGCAGATCGGTGATACACTCTGTTCTCCAGAAAACCCTGATCCAATCCCATTCCAGAAGATATCTGAGCCAACCATCGCCATGACCTTCATGGTAAATGACTCCCCTCTTGCAGGAAAGGATGGTAAGTTCGTTACATCAAGACATCTTCGTGAAAGACTGTTCCGTGAGTTAAACACTGATGTCAGCCTTCGTGTTGAAGAAACAGAAACTACAGAAGCATTTAAGGTAAGCGGCCGTGGCGAGCTTCATCTGTCGGTTCTTATTGAGAACATGCGTCGTGAGGGATATGAATTTGCCGTTAGTAAGGCTGAGGTTATCTACAAGGAAGACGAAAGAGGCAAGAAGCTTGAGCCGTTTGAGATCGCATATATTGATGTGCCGGATGAGTTTTGCGGTACGGTTATCAGTATGTTGAACCTTAGAAAGGGTGAGCTTCAGGGAATGGCTCCTACAGGAAACGGCACGACAAAGCTTGAGTTCCTTGTTCCTTCAAGAGGCCTTATCGGTTTCCGTGGTGATTTCATGACTGCCACAAAGGGAAATGGTATCATCAACACAATATTTGATGATTATATGCCATACAAGGGTGATATGAGCTACCGTCAGAAGGGATCACTTATCGCATTCGAGTCAGGAACCTCTATCACATACGGTCTCTTCAATGCCCAGGAGCGTGGTACTCTCTTCATCGGACCGGGTGAGGAAGTATACGCAGGAATGGTTGTAGGTGAGAACCCTCGTGCCGAGGACATCGAGGTAAATGTATGTAAGAAGAAGCAGCTTACAAATACACGAGCTTCAGGATCAGACGACGCATTGAAGTTATCTCCTCCTAAGATCATGTCTCTTGAGCAGGCTCTTGACTTCATTGATACAGATGAGCTTCTTGAGATCACACCAAAGACCTTCAGAATCAGAAAGAAGATCCTTGATCATACTGCCCGTTACAGAGCAAACAGAAAGTAAGATCAACTCGATTTAGATATATTAAAAATACAGATACAGAAAAAGCATAAGGCATACAGGTACTACTCGATCCTGTATGCCTTATGTTCTTTTGAAAACATCTACGCAAATCCCTTAATGCATAAATATTTTCTCCTGTTTGAAATTGAATACAAATGCCTACTCTTCTTCAAGAGTCTTTCTTACACAGTCAGGCATCTCAACCTCGCCCCACTTAATGTTTGAGCCTGTAAGATTCATAACATCACCAATGATGTCTTCAAGAACATCACTAACAACCTTTACTGCCTTGATCTTTGTCTCGTTCTTCATGGTTATCCCTCCTTTCCCTTAAACGTCTTGTGCGCATTCAAGTTATTTATCCTTTCATGTGCTATAAATAATATGCTCTCCGTAAGCTGGTAGATCATTACCCACATAATGCATCCGGAAAACACATATTTACCAAATATAATACTGCATATTACCACTATGCAGCCTCCTGTAGTGGCCATTATCCTGAACCTCTGCTTCTTTGCATCACTATACCTTGGTCTCTGAGGCGATTTAAAAGGTCCATAAAGCCACACTACAAGTATCCAGCATATAAGAACTAAAAGCTTCGCCGGTATTGCCACATCACATATATGTCCAAGCACAATACATACATAAAACACCCCAAAGGTCATCATGAGGCACTGATCACCTGTCTTTAAGTGAAAACCTCCAAGGAATGTTCTTGTAACACTTAATGCTATATAACAGGCAATATATTCTATACCAAAGCCTGATAGCAGGAACACCAGAAGCATTATCGCAAAATTCCCCACACCGTCCATAATAACCCTGATATAATAATTAAGCTTCTCCTTTTGTGTTTCCTTGTCGTTTTCGACATATTTCATCATATTATCAACTATTTTGTTACACAATGTCGCATTAATATCCATATTTTTATGTCTTTTTCCCCTTTATCCAATGTATAACAGTTCTATTTATGTCACTTTATGTTCTGACGTTATTTTCTCATATGGATTATTGTTTGTAAATATTCCGTTTGTTTTTTTTTGTAACTTTTTTCGATCCTTTTCGAAATTTTTTTAGTTTCTCTCCGGATTGTCCTTTTAAAACAATGTTATAAATGATATAATCATCGTATATTTGGGCATATCCTTATCGGTATACCTGTTCCCTTAGTGAGGGGAAGGCATCCGTAATAAGAGGTGCTATAACAAAAGCCAAATTTTTAATGGACCGCTTTTCAATAGAGAGAGAAAGAATATGAGACTTTTACTAGTTGAGGATGATCCTATCCAACTGAAATATCTAAAGGTGCTGATCGAAGACAATTTTCCTGATATATCTGTAACTACATCAGGTACATACAAAGAAGCCATGAATATAATAGACACTGCGGCATATATAGATATATTTGTCCTGGATATAATGCTGACAGACACCGAAGACGATCCAGATGGTGTGTCCCTTGGTGTACACATAAAAGAACTGACAAAATATACTAATACCCCTGTTATATTCATAACATCCTATGAGTCAAGAATATACGAGGCTGTGAATGATGTCCATTGCTACTCTTTCATACCAAAGCCTGTGGACGAAAGCCTTCTCATGGATACTATTGATTCCCTGGCAAGACAAAACACAAAGAAAAATGACAACATAATCCTCAGGACGGAAAATGGTATAGCAGTTCCAATAGACCCTAACAAAATAGTATATATTTCTTCCATAAAAGGTGTAATAAAGATAAAAACCGAGGATGATTGCATATCCTCAAGTACATGGCGACTCAGCCGCCTGATGCCTACACTTCCGGGATACATGCTCAGGTGTCACAAGTGTTATATTGTCAACCTCAATCATGTGACAAATGTTGACTATACCACAAGAATGTGCCATACTGATGCAATAGAAAACGGTAATGTTATATCTCTTCCCATGGGAAGGGTGTATATTTCGGAAATAAGGGAGGCATTCAATGATAAAAGACATATTAGGTAGTCTTCCCGGCTGTGTCGGCGAAGCAACCATTATGCTCATAATTTTTTCAGGACTGTCTGGTATCAAGGGAAAGAAAAAGCTCCCAATATTTCTCGTATGGCTGGCTTCCATTTTTATCCCACCTTTATGTGGTCTTATACCTAACGAACTAACCGGTTGGTTACTGGGTTACTGCATATCCGTATTACTTCAGATAATCTGCTTCAGACTGACACCGTTAAATGGTCTTATGTTGACCGCCATCTATAATGTCTACCTTGATATTGCAGAAAACGCAGCCATGGCTGTAATGCCTGTGGCTATAGCAACAGCTTCCCTTGATAATTATAAAACACAGGCGTTAGGTCTGGGAATTATAGCATTATTATCCTTGATAATTGTACTGGTACTTCCTGTCAAAAAATTATTTGACAAACTGTGCAACAGCAACATGATGGTAAAGTCTTCCGTATTGCTTGTTTATCTGATAGTTACCGGGGATATAGTCATGTCCAAATCATTTCCGTTGATGAATATAAAAATACTTCCATATATGGTTGTAATTCTCCTTGTTTTTGCCACAATGTCTATATTCTTGGCCAAGCAAAACCAAACGATCATCGAGGAAAACAGCAAGCTCGACAGCTACATACAGTATCAGCCTATTATTGAAGACCTGATCAAAGATGTAATAAGACGTCAGCACGATTATGATAACAAGCTGCAGAATATAAAGGCTCTGCCATGTCTGTACAAAACATATGACGAGCTGGCATATGCCATCAATGAAGGATATTCGAGCATGTCCGTGGATATTGAAAGTTCCAAGCTGCTTAAGATCAACATGAAGATATTTGCAGCAATGCTGTTCAGCAAGCAGAAAGCGGCAGAAAAAGAGGGAATTACAATAAATATAAATCCGATGTCACAGAATCTCACCAGTACTCTTCCCGAGTATGAATTATCACGATGCGCCGGAATTCTGATTGATAATGCAATGGAGGCTGTGGGTGCTATGCCTGCACTACCGGACGGTCAGAATTATAACATTGATATCGTAATAAAACACCGGGACGGCAAGGTGGAATTCTCAGTGTCGAACCCATGTAATCCTCTTCCTGATAACTTTATGGATAAGCTCTTCAAGCCGGGATTTACTACAAAGGTATTCAACAAACCCCAGCATGGAATAGGGCTTTCAAACCTTAACTATATAATAACCAGAAACAACGGAGAGATCATGTTAGAAAAGCTTAAGCTTCCTACCGGCAATGGTTTGAGGATAGGCTTCAGAATATAATTTTAATCCGGTTCATTTTTCTGTAATACTAAAAAACCTTCAGTTGATACCCATATTTAATTCAACTGAAGGTTTTTCTTTACGTTCTATTTTTCTATATTAAGTTTTTATATCTGTCCGATACTGCTACAGTCTACTCCTCTGAAACAGCCTGGGTATCTTCTGCAATGGTCCTTACCGTATTAAGCAGTTCAAATACGTCACCGGAAGCTTTCTCTCTTGACATATCATATACATTTTCTATATATATAACCCGGTTCTCATCTATGTGTATATATATATCGTAGCCATACCTGGTATCTTTCTTATTCTTACCTGTATACGAATATACATCATAAGAAAACTCCCCAAACTTTTTATTTGCAGATACATAATCTGTACCGTAAGTATCCTCCATAGAGGCAATATATTCCTTCTCAAGCTTCTTGAGATAGGTGGTTTCTGTGGCAGTAACAGTTATATTGCACTGCTCATGGTTCTCTGAATCATCAAATATCATGGTATCGGCATAGGTACTGCTTAGCTGCCATTTATCTCCGGAAGTATATTCTATATCTCCCTGCTGATACTCTCCTGCTTCAGTGTCTGTTGCTTCTGTATTATCCTCACTGGCAACCTTTACATTATTTCCGCCCGGCTTGTCCTCATCCTCAGAACTGCAGCCGGCAAATGAAAATGCTGCCACACACATCACCAGGCAAAGTGACACTGATTTTATGCTTATAATTCTCTTCATTTCCTCTTGCCACCTTTTACATATCAAAATTTATAATACATTTTAGTTACTGTCTTACCTTAATATGAACCTCTCGAAGCTGCTGCTCTGTAACCTCCCCAGGTGCACCGCACATAAGATCCTGGGCATTTCCGTTCATAGGGAATGGGATGATCTCACGAATATTCTCTTCATTTCTTAAGAGCATTATCATACGGTCTACGCCCGGTGCCATACCTGCATGTGGTGGGGCTCCGAACTGGAATGCATTGTACAGTGCGCCGAACTTTGTCTTAAGATCTTCCTCTGTATAGCCTGCTATTTCAAATGCCTTAACCATAATCTGCATGTCATGGTTTCTTACGGCACCTGATGAAAGCTCAATACCATTACATACGATATCATACTGGTAAGCAAGTATATCAAGAGGATCCTTTGTATTAAGTGCCTCAAGGCCCCCCTGTGGCATTGAGAATGGATTATGGGTGAATATAATCTTCTTCTCTTCCTTGTCGTACTCATACATTGGGAAATCGTTAATATAACAAAATCTGAAGGCATTTTTCTCAAGAAGATCAAGTCTGTTACCAATCTCTGTACGAAGCTGACCTGCAAATGATGCTGCAAGCTCCTCTACATCTGCGATAAAGAATATTGTATCTCCTGCTGAAAGCTTAGCTGTATCAGCGATCTCTGACTTCATGTCATCCGGGATGAACTTGTCGATAGGTCCCTTATAGCTTCCGTCTTCAAGAACCTCAAGGTATCCGAGTCCGCCCATGCCTATGCTCTGTGCATACTTAAGAAGCTTCTCGTGCTGTCCCTTTGAAAGCTTTGCATGAACATTTATAGCCCTTACGGTCTTGCCGTGGAATGGCTTGAATGTACATCTCTGGAAGAAATCCGTAAGATCGATTATTCTAAGTGGGTTTCTGAGGTCAGGCTTATCTGTACCGAACTCAAGCATAGCCTGCTTGTAGCTGATGATAGGGTATGGAGCCTGTGTTACAACTGCACCTTCAGGTGCAAATTTCTCAAATGTCGCTGAGAGAACTTCTTCTCCTACCTTAAATACATCCTCCTGGGTAGCAAAGCTCATCTCAAAGTCAAGCTGATAAAACTCTCCAGGTGAACGGTCTGCTCTTGCATCCTCGTCTCTGAAGCAAGGAGCGATCTGGAAATATTTGTCAAATCCGGCCACCATAAGTAACTGCTTATACTGCTGTGGTGCCTGCGGAAGTGCGTAGAACTTGCCCTTAAACTTTCTTGATGGAACGATATAATCTCTTGCTCCCTCAGGTGATGATGCGCAAAGGATAGGGGTCTGGATCTCCATGAAGCCCATCTCTGTCATCTTTGAACGAAGGTAGCTTATAACCTGACTTCTGAATATCATGTTATCCTTTACCTTTTTATTTCTCAGGTCAAGATATCTGTACTTTAATCTTACATCCTCTCTTGTCTCCTTGGATGTCATGATCTCAAACGGAATCTGCTTATACACCTTTCCGAGGATATCAACCTTATGAGCCTCAAGCTCTATTGTTCCTGTAGGAATCTTAGGATTGTATGTCTCCTCGTCTCTGTGTTCTATAACACCTTCTATTGATATACAGTCTTCCTTTGTGATGCCGTCAAGAAGTGATGTATCACGCATAACTACCTGAAGCACACCATACATGTCACGAAGATCGATAAACGAAACTCCACCGTGGTCACGGATATTCTCTACCCATCCGGCAACTCTGACTGTTGACGTTACATCTGCTTCTGTGATCTCATTTAATACTCTGTCACGATAAATGTTTTTGATTGTCATTGCTTTCCTCCTGATTTTTTCTGTTATTAAAAAATTAAAGAGCTTATGTTTATCCTGAATACTCATATTGCGAATATTCAGGACGAACATAAGCTCTCTACTGTCCGCGGTGCCACCTGCATTACCGGGAATTCAAATGCATATTAAAATGCCACCGATCACTATAGCTTCTCGGTCTGATCTCTCTCCGGTCCCTTAATATGCTGCTTAACGCACAGCAACGGCTCCCCTACTCTCTGATCACAGATTTCAGTTCACGGCTGTTAGAGTGTTATTCGTATCAATTCACTCTGCCGGACTTACACCATCTCCGGCTCGCTGTAAGCGATAACTGATATTACTTGTCTCCGTCATTGCCTTATATATTCTGTCAAAATTACCCATAAATTATAGTCCAGGTGGTTGATATTGTCAAGTGTCCATTACCGTGAATATAATATAATTGAATACACGCTCATTTTTCTGTTTATGCCATCTATACAGCATATGTCTATTACGCACTCAGCTTACATTTACTGTACATCTATATTTTTCATCAACTCTTTGAGCTTCTCGTAAACCTCCGGGTGGTGTTTCTTTAACTGTTCATCAAAGTTTTTATGGCGTTGCTCCATTCGTTCAAGGAGTTCCGGATGATCTGCCTTAAGCTTATCGTGGATCTTCTTACGACGGTTCTCAATCCTTCTGGCAATATTCTCCTCATCCTCTCCTGATATTCTTCCGATTTCTGCGATATGTGCCTCCAGATGTTCCAGCCACTCTTCCTCATCAATTGTAGCCAGCTCGTTCCAGTTACCGCTTATAAGGCTGTCAAAATCCTTTGTAAGCTTAAGCTTCTCTATTTCCTTTTCTATCTGGCTTTCTATGGCACTAAAAGCCTCGTCACCATATGCCCATACATATTCCTCTACGCTGTTCTCCACTCTCCTTCGAACCAGTGAATGATTGGTGCTGTGGTTTCCTTCTACTGGATATGGAGGCTCTATTCCCAGATCCTTCAGAGCGATCACCAGTGTCTTTCTCACCGCCCCATCCTCGAACATATCTGTCAGTCCATATTTTCTGAGCTGTCTGTTCACATCTGTGATATGCTCAGTCATGTAGAACTTTATCCCCTTACTCTTCAGTTTTCTGTATATGATATCAAGGCGTTCTGCCGCCGTCACATCTATGCTGCCTATTCCTGACGCATCAAGTATCACAGCCTTTGTGTCTTTCTTTATTCCGTCCTCTATGTCCTTCTGAAATATAGCAATATTCGCGAAGAACAGGTTACTGCTGAACCTGTATACTACTACGTTTCTGATAGGATATATATGCTTAAACCTGGATATATCCACAAATGTATCATTTCCCGGCAATACACCTAAGAAGCATCTTGGAGGATCTGCCGCCAGCTTAATAACATTTACAAACGAAAGAATAATGCCAATGACAACTCCGTAGATGGTACCCAGCAGCAGTACCCCTGCAAATGCTCCCACAAATATATAAAATTCTGCCTTGTTCACCTTAAAGAGTCTCACCGCAAGATGAAACTCCACTGCACTCATAAGGGCTGAGATCACTATTGCAGTAAGTACAGGCACAGGAAGGTACCCTATGAAGCCTGTGCCGAACAGCAATAACATCAACATGGCAAATCCGGCAATTATACTTGTAAGCTGTGTCTTCCCACCATACTGCTCGCTCATGGTGGTTCTTGATACAGAGCCGTTTATAGGACAGCAGCCTGTAAACGCTCCTGCCAGATTTCCAAGGGCAAACGCCAGTATCTCCTGGTTATCGTTAAGTCTGTATCCGTTCTTCTGGGCAAATGAATTCTCTGCCAGCAATGTTTCCGCCATGATAACCACGGCAACCGTAAGGCTCACACCGATAATATTTGTCACGTTATAGGAATATATCTGTGGCATAACCAGGTGTGGTGCCCCGGGCTCCACGGCAGCTAACATTGTAACACCATACTCCCCTAAGGATAGCAGCTTTGACATTACCGCCCCCGCAATCATTATAACTATAGCCATAGGGAATTTCGGCATAAGCTTTTTGGAAACTATAAGTATCACAAGAGCCACGCAGCCGAGAATAAGGGAAACTACGTTTATATTTCTTAATGACTTAACTATATGTATCACAAGCTCTACGCCCTCACCTGTTCCCGCCGTACCGCCAAACAGCTTCGGCACCTGCATAAGGATTATGGTGCAGCATATTCCTGATATGAATCCGCCCATAACCGGTGTGGATATGTAATTCACCAGTTTACCTGCTTTAAATACAAAGAACAGGATAAGCCAAAATGCTGTAAAGAAGGTGATTATTGGCACTATCTCCATAGCCTGCTCACTTCCTGCCTCAACACCCATGGTGAGGAGTGCTGCCCCTACCAAAGCTGCCGGTGCCGCATCCACACCGAATATGAACTGTGGTGATGTTGAAAACAGTGCAAATATCAATATTGGGAACACGGAACCATACAGTCCGTATACCGCCGGCAAACCCGCTATCTGGGCATATCCCATGGATATAGGTATGGAAACTGCCGCAATTATTATTCCGGCAATTATGTCCGGAAGGAGATTTTTCTTATTATAATTTCTGATGGTATGTGCTATTGAAATCTTCATAATTTACCCCCCGCATTTTGAACATCAGCCCATAATAAATCGCCTACGGCGAGGGCTGACGCTACATGTCAAGTTTTCATAGAAAACTTGACACAATCTTTGAACATCAGCCCATTTAAAATTTGCCTTCGGCAAAGGGCTGACGCTGCATGTCAAGTTTTCATAGAAAACTTGACACAATCTCTATCGATCTTCACATCTCACTAAATACCAGCGTGCTTTTCTTTTATATCAAATAAAGCGTTCACTGCAGCTCTGTACTCATTTTCATTCCCGGCTTTCATTATCTTCTTTAATGCTTTACGGCTGCTATCACCTTCATCAAAAAGCTTTCCCATATATGCCCAGAGTTCCTTCATCTTGAATGAAGTATTTCCTGCCCCAAGCTCCGAACAATACCTGTCATAAAGTTCATCATGAAAATCCTTTAATATTTTTACGTCTTTAACTACTTTTCCTGAAGTCAATATATTCTCCGCCTTTAGCGCCCCTTCCGAGCTAAACTTTTTTTCTTTCCTTAACTCCTCCGCCTTTTTAAGTCTTCGCGGAAGATACGGATCCGCGATCAAGCCTCGTCCAAGCATTACTACTAATTCTTTATCATTCGAAGCTTTATTCACAACATTACTTATATCCACTGTATTGCTTCTATCATTAGTATGTTCATCCGCAATTTGAGTCCCTAACGCATCAGCCAGCCGGTGATAATCTTCTACAGAATTTATATCCCCATTATAGCACAGCTTTCCCGGATAATTCTCCTGTGCATACAGGTAATCCTCCACTGCCGCCCTGCCCTTGTAATATTCCTTTTGTATCCTTGGATGGACTATCAGCTCTGTGATGGGATATTTATTATATATGTCAAGAATGTCCTGCCACTCGCTGTGGCTGTCCTTGCCCACTCTTGTCTTTATGGAGATCTTTACAACATCTGCGGCAAATATCTCATAGAGAAATCTGTCCAGCTTATCTGTATCATAAAGCTGTCCCGAACCCCGGTTCTTGCTCACCACTGTACCGGAAGGGCATCCAAGATTAAGATTTACCTCATCATAGCCATAGTCCTTAAGAAATCGCGCTGTCTTGAGAAATGCCTCACTGTCATTTGTCAGGAGCTGCGGTATCACATTCATGCCATTGTTATTCCCCGGGAGAATGTCCTTCAGCTCCCTGCCTCGCAAAGGTCTGCCTATAGCCGGAACTATAAAGGGTGTAAAATATTTGTCCACTCCGGAAAAATATCTGTCGTATGTAGTTCTGTATATATAGCCTGTTATGCCCTCCATAGGTGCCATGTATATACGCATTTTGTTTCTCCTTATATGTCCTTAAACCGAGCAAAGGGCTCATTACGCAAAATCGAGTAGGCTTCTCCTACTCGATTTGTGCAATATATGTTATTTTACTGATATATTTAAATGTCCTCAACCCTTGCTGCCTTCTTAACTGACAGTCTTTTTATGATATAGAATACCAGGCACATCATAGCGAGTCCTGCTGCAAACGGTACAAACGGATTCTTCGCGAAGCCTGCCACAATATATGTCAGACAGGATATAACCGCCACTGTAAGAGCATACGGAAGCTGTGTGGATACATGATTCAGATGGTTACACTGTGCTCCCGCCGAAGCCATGATGGTTGTATCCGAAATAGGTGAGCAGTGATCTCCGCATACTGCACCTGCCATACATGCCGAGATAGCAATTACCATCATTGTGTGATCTGTTCCCTGGAATACATTTACAACGATAGGGATAAGGATACCGAAGGTTCCCCATGATGTTCCTGTGGCAAATGCAAGGAAACATGCAATAAGGAATATTATTGCAGGAATAAATGTTGCAAATGAATCCGGCATACCACCTACGACTGCCTTGACATATTCCTTGGCACCAAGGCTGTCTGTCATAGCCTTAAGAGTCCATGCCATAGTAAGTATCAGAATGGCAGGAACCATTGCCTTGAAGCCCTCAGGAAGACATCCCATTGCCTCAGAAAACTTCATTGAGCGTCTGATCATATAGAATATAACAGTGATCGCAAATGCAAAGAAGCTTCCGTACATAAGTCCCACTGAAGCAACACTGTCTGAAAACGCCTCTATGAAGCTCGCTCCACTGAAGAAGCCTCCTGTATATATCATTCCGATTATACAAGCGATTATAAGAACAACTATAGGGAACACCAGATCAATAACCTTACCGTCACCCTTCTCTTTTCCACTCTCAGCATTCTCATAAGGTCTGTCAGGTGTTGTGAACAGATCTCCCTTCATGGCATTTGCCTCATGTATCTTCATAGGTCCGAAGTCGATCTTAAATACAATAAGGATTATCATTGCAATTATTGTAAAGAGTGCGTAGTAGTTATACGGAATTGCCTTAAGGAACAGTCCGAAGCCATCCTCATCCTTTACAAATCCCGTAACTGCTGCTGCCCAGGATGATACCGGTGCAATAATACATACAGGTGCCGCAGTGGCATCAATAAGGTATGCCAGCTTGGCTCTCGAAACCTGATGTTTGTCGGTTACCGGTCTCATAACACTACCTACTGTAAGGCAGTTGAAATAGTCATCAATGAAGATAAGGACGCCAAGTACCAGGGTTGCAAGCTGTGCACCTATCCTGGTCTTGATGTGGACTGATGCCCATCGTCCGAACGCGGCAGAGCCTCCCGCCCTGTTCATCATTGCAACCATAGTTCCAAGAATTACAAGGAAAATGATTATTCCCACATTTCCACCATCTGTAAGCACCCCTACAAATCCATCCTGGAATACATGATTTACTGTTTCCTCAAACCGGAAATTTGAATAAAAAACTCCTCCTATCACAATACCAATAAACAATGAGCTGTACACTTCCTTAGTAATAAGTGCCAGCACAATGGCAACCACCGGTGGTATCAATGCCCAGAACGTGGCATACATGTCCGGTGTGTAAGCTGCTGCGTTGATCATACTTTTATCCCCTCTCGTTATAATAAGGCGTAACGATGTCACCGACATCATTACTATAAATTACAATAATCAAAGGACGGCAAGACATTACATTAAATGTCCTGCCGTCCTGATATCACTTTTATATTTCGATATACTGACAGATCCTTATGGACCAGCCTGCCATTGATTACTCTACGCTGTAGTTTGGAGCTTCCTTAGTGATATGGATGTCATGTGGATGACTCTCCTTAAGTGAAGCTGCTGAGATCTTAACGAACTCTGCCTTATCATGAAGAGCCTCAATGTTCTCGGCACCGCAGTAACCCATACCTGAACGTAAACCGCCGATAAGCTGGAATACTGTATCCTCAAGTGAACCCTTGTATGCAACTCTTCCTTCAACACCTTCAGGAACAAGCTTCTTGGCATTCTCCTGGAAGTAACGGTCTTTACTTCCGTTCTCCATGGCTGCGATGGATCCCATTCCACGGTATACTTTGTATTTTCTTCCCTGGAACAGTTCGAAATCTCCCGGGCTCTCATCGCATCCTGCGAAGATGCTTCCCATCATGCAGACATTGGCACCGGCTGCGATAGCCTTTGTCATGTCTCCGGAGTACTTGATACCGCCGTCGGCGATGATCGGAGTTCCGGTCTTCTTTGCTTCCTCATAGCAGTCCATAACGGCTGTGACCTGCGGTACACCGATACCTGCAACGACACGGGTCGTACAGATAGAACCAGGTCCGATACCGACTTTAACAGCGTCTGCTCCGGCTGCGATCAGGTCTCTTGTTGCCTCTGCGGTTGCCACGTTTCCGGCGATTACCTGCAGATCCGGATAATGCTCTTTGATGAGGCGAAGTGTTTTGAAGATATTTGCGGAATGTCCGTGAGCGGAGTCGATGACGATCACGTCTACGTGTGCTTTTACCAGCGCATCGACACGATCGAGCACGTTTGCCGTGATGCCGACTGCGGCACCGCAGAGCAGACGTCCCTGCTCATCCTTGGCGGACAATGGGTACTTGATGGTTTTCTCGATATCTTTGATGGTGATCAGACCTTTGAGGTTGAAATCGTCATCGACAATCGGAAGTTTCTCTTTTCTGGATTTTGCAAGGATTGCTTTCGCCTCATCCAGCGTAACGCCTACTTTTGCAGTAATCAGGTTTTCGCTGGTCATGGACTCTTTGATTTTCTTGGTGAAATCAGTTTCAAACTTCAGATCACGGTTTGTAATAATACCAACCAGTTTTCCGTTCTCGGTAATCGGGACACCGGAAATACGGAATTTTGCCATCAGATTATTGGCATCTTCGAGTGTATGATCTGCGGATAAAAAGAATGGATCAGTAATAACACCGTTCTCAGAACGTTTTACTTTATCTACTTCCTCAGCCTGTGCTTCAATGGACATATTTTTATGAATGATACCGATACCGCCCTGTCTGGCCATTGCAATTGCCATTCTATGCTCAGTAACTGTGTCCATTCCTGCACTCATCATAGGAATGTTCAGTTTAACCTTCTTTGTTAAGTAAGTTGTGACATCTACCTGATTCGGAATTACCTTTGAATATGCCGGAACTAACAGCACGTCATCAAAAGTAATGCCTTCACCAATGATAGTACCCATTGC
>ERZ773242.1419-NODE-1419-length-23086-cov-3.850245_pt1 | contig 23086 bp, 23 predicted proteins | sample MGYA00511077_ERZ773242 | MGnify/ENA primary metagenome ERZ773242 (study PRJEB29015, sample SAMEA2737754) | human gut metagenome | biome: human gut; feature: human-associated habitat; material: faeces | place: China | collected 2012 ... | reverse complement strand
CTTTCTTCCAAGGATGTGACATATCTGGGATGTAGCGCTTCTTTGGTTTCTTGCTCTCCGCATACTCTTTGTCCGTGTTGAAATAGCGCGAAATTTCTTCATGGCGTGTTTTTTGATAGATCCTTTTTTTCATCCTCTAATTTTTTGTACTCGAAAACAGTCCGCCTATCGGTGTAGAACAGATAGGGGATGCCATAATCGGTCAAAATCTGATGAAAGACAGTGTAATAGCCGTGCAGGGTTTCCTGCGTGTCAAAGTAAGCCCCGACAATGGTTTCGGTTGCATCGTCAATGGCAGCATGCAAGTGGGTGATTTGCTCACCGAACCATCGATGTTGAGAAGCGTCCATCTGAAGCATTTCTCCGAAATATGCACAGCGCGGACGACGTAAATGAGGTTCCTCTACCAGAGTAAGCGTCTGCTGCAGCTGTTCTTTTTGCCTCTTTGATTTTGCACATTCTGCCTGCGCCTTGAGATGGGCTTTGAGTTTCTTTTTCGTGGCTTTTCTTGCTTTTGGGGAAAGCATGCCCTACGCAAAGAAGAGATTCCTAAGGAAAGTATCGGAGACCTTGATGGATTCGTTTTCCTCAAGAAGCTGTGCAAAATGACGAAAGTTTGCGTCTGCATACTTTGTGTCGTATAGGCAAAGGATTTCCTTGCTGGTAGAATCCGGAATCATGCAAGCGGGCTTGCGCGTGCGATTGCCATGCTGAAAAGCTGCTTTGCCTTCTTGCTTGTATCGCTGAATGAGGCGATTGACGGTTCTGAGGGTGCAGCCAAGAGTGACGGCGGCACGCTTCTTGTTTCCGTTTGTTTCAACTAATTTTTTGATTACATCGTATTTTACTTGTTCATTCATTCTGAGTTCAACCTTTCTGATTTTAACCACCTCCGAAGAGATAGTATACACGAGTTCTTAACTTTTTGCTATTGGGACAAAATCAGATTCGTTATACGTAAGACATTATCACATTTGATTCATAGTATAAATTTTTATAATTATAAAAATCTTGACTTGGATAAAGGTGTGTGCTATACTGCAAATAGTTAACGTGCTTAACTATTTAGCAACTTACTATTTGATTATATAGAAATACAAAATCTTATGGAGAACAGAATGGATCAAAAAGACACACGTTACCAGTCCTTTTGCAAGGCAATTGATACCTTGGACGATGGGGTGGCATTAATCAACGCATACGATGCTTTACTTCATGATTATGATGGGGAAAAGATGTATCAGGCAGAGTCTCAGATGATCAAGGCCATTGGCAGTCATCAAGGGATCACAGCTGCACAGCTTGCAGAAAGCTTCGGTAAAACGGCCAGTGCCTGCTCACAACTGATACGCAAGCTCAAAAATAAAGGGTGGGTACAGCAACAGCGTAATCCTGTCAACAGCCGGGAATATAATCTTTTTTTGAGCCAGGAAGGAAAGGAAATCTTTGAAAAACATCGCAAGTTTGAAGAGGCTTGTTATCAGCGTACTTTTAAAATGCTGGGTGATGTTTCGGAAGCAGATCTTCAGACTTACATCCGCATCCAGCAATGCCTGAACCGGGCATTCGCACTGGATGTGGAGAAGAGCCGCATGCTGTAAGTTTCATTATAAAAGTTTAAATCTGCAAACGCCCGGATGCTTTTGCAGTAAGTATTGCCTAAATAGTTAAGCTGCTTAATCAAATATGAGATACAAATTAGAAGGAGGTACCGAACATGAAGTACAATTTTGACGAAATCATTGACAGAACACACACAAATTCTGAGAACGTGGATGGATGGCGCCCATACATTTTCAAGTGTGGGCCGGAGAAAAAATTCCCTTATGCAGATGATGAGTTTATCAGAATGTGGGTCGCAGATATGGAATTTGCGGTTGCACCGGAGATTCGGGAAGCGATCAAAGAACGTGTAGATCGTAAGATTCTCGGATATACGATCGTATCAGATGCCGGATACTATGAATCTCTGCGTAACTGGTGCCGTACCCGCTATAGCTGGGAATTCCCAAAAGAAGAGCTGGAATTTTCACCTGGAGTCATTCCGGCGCTGTATCAGCTGGTAGAGGATCTCGTAAAACCTGATAACGGCAAGGTTTTGACCATGACACCGGCTTATGGATTCTTCCTGCATGCCTGTGAATATAATGATGTAGAACTGGTTACATCTCCGCTCAAAAAGATGGACGGTCGTTTTGAAATTGATTTTGATGATCTTGCTGCAAAAGCCGCAGACCCGCAGGTTAAGATGTTGATGCTGTGCAATCCGCACAATCCTTCCGGCCGCATCTGGACGGAGGATGAATTGAAAAAAATCGCACAAATCACAGAGAAGAATGATCTTTGGGTTATTTCTGATGAAATCCACTGTGATTTAATTCGTACCGGACTTTCCCATATCCCAATGGGAAAGATCATGCCGGACTATAAAAAGCTGATCACGACCATGTCTGCCAGCAAAACCTTCAACCTTGCCGGCATGCTGTTTTCCAATATCATCATCCGCTGTCCGGAAGAACGTGCAAGATTCGAGGCGCGAGATAAAAATATCGGTGCAACAAATCCATTGTCGATTGCAGCTCACAAGGCTGCTTACGAACACGGCGGTCAGTGGCTGGATGAATTAAAGCTCTACATTGACAACAATCTTGCCTATGTTAAAGAATTTCTGGAAAAGGAAATTCCCGAAGCAGTCTTTACGATCCCGGATGCAACTTACTTTGCATGGGTTGATATGTCGAAGGTCCTGCCGGATGTCGAAGACCTGCCGCTGTTCTTTGCCAATAACGCCGGCGTCCTGCTGGAGGGGGGAGACAAACTATTTGTCGGAAACGCTAAAGGTTATATCCGCCTGAATTTGGCAATGCCGCATGCTGTACTGGAAACCGGCCTTGTACGCATGGCAGAAGCGGTAAAAAAACATAATAGCACGAAATAGAAAATCAACACTCCATAAAACAGCCACGTGTATAATACGTGATGCTGCTTATAAAATAAACGCACCGCAGGATTTCTCTCTAGTGCGTTTATTTTATTGATAAAAAAGACAAGTTTTAAAAAAAATTTCTTTTTTAAGAACATTTGATTCATAAAGTTTAGGAAAAATCGGCGCGGGGGCTTGCCAAGTCGCGCAGAACATGCTATAGTGTTGATAGAACTTCATAGATGGCTATGTTCTTCATCGCATGATGAAGCTAAGATGGAAACAGGTGAGAAGCCTGTACGGTCCCGCCACTGTAAGGGAGGAGCGGTTGTTCAGAGAGTCACTGAGGCGTGTATTTGCAAGATGCTTTGGGAAGACGAGGAACCGCAAGGATACCCGAGTCAGGAGACATGCATAGTTTGATACCCATACCGCTGTGCCGGAGAAGCGCAGACGTTGCAAATGCAGTAAATACGGACTGCAGTTCATGTGAAACGATGAGCTGCAGTCCTTTTGTATTTTTGCTTTTCATCCGGCGGGGTATCGTCTGATAGGACGGTGCCCCGCTTTCCTACATAACAAAAAGAGGATAAGTATAAATCAAAGGAGGAAAATCATATGTTACGCATTGGTTGGTTGGAAAATCCGGACAATATCGTTTATGCCGATTTGGAGGAATTCGCGGATAATTTCGGAAACGAGGTCGGCATCTCGAATCTCAAACAGGAGATCATTCATTTCCGCGAGCATCCGACGGCAGAGGGTGTCGTGCTCAAGGGGAAGAAACGCTCGGCACTGAAATTGTTTATCCCGGATATGCTGTTCGACAAACACATCGAGATGGGCGAGAACGTTTGGGTATTTATTGGAGAAACCTACCCGGCTTACTGCATCTACTGATAGGGGTCTTGTGAACAGCAAGCAGACGTTGCATTGTAAAAATCAAAAACTGCCATGCGGATGCGAATATGGCAGTTTTTTTGCGCCTTGTGCGCAATCACACCCTTGCGTCCCCGGCGCGCAATGTAAAAAACTGCATAAACCGCAATTTTTTTGCAGTTTGCCATACGCGTGATGCAGTAGTTTCGGTTAACAAAAAGGGAGAAAGGGCTTGCGGCGGTCAGGCATATCGGGTAAGATGGTAGCAAGGTGTTCCTTGTGCCCGGCACGCAGCGGAAACGGGTATGCGCGTATTGTTGTGCTTGCCGTATATGGCAGATGCAGCAGGAAATGCGAGCTTTCGTTGTGCCGCTGTATGCAGCACGGTCAAAGCAGAGCGAATAGAAGAAGGAACAGGGAAAAACAGGAAAAGAGCAGGAAAGAGAGAAGAGCAATTTGGAACGAATCGATAAAATCATCGCGTCGCAGGGGCAGTACTCCCGCAAAGAAGTCAAGGCGCTGATTGCCAAGGACCGGGTGGCGGTAGACGGCACGCCTGTCAAGTCGTCATCGGACAAGGCGGATCCTGCGGTCATGCAGATCACGATCGACGGCAAACCGCTGGACTTTAAGCGGCATGTGTACCTGATGCTGAACAAGCCGCAGGGTTATGTGTCGGCGACCGAGGATCGTGACCACCAGACGGTGCTGGAGCTGGTGCCGGAGGCTTATCGCGGGCGGGACCTGTTTCCGGCGGGGCGGCTCGATCGTGATACAACAGGGCTGATGATCATTACAGACGATGGCGCGCTCGCGCACAATATTTTGGCACCCAAAAAGCATGTACCGAAGCTGTATCGGGTGGAGCTTGATATTCCGGTCACAGAGGAGATGCGTGAAAGATTTTTGGCGGGTGTCGTGCTCAATGACGGGGTCTGCAAGGCAGCAGACTTGACCAAAATTGATACCCGTATCGCGCTGGTCACGCTGCGCGAGGGGCGTTATCATCAAATCAAGCGGATGTTCGGATGCTGCGGGGCTGCGGTTGTTGCCTTGAAGCGTTTGGGTATGGGAAAACTTTATTTGCCGGAAGATCTGGCGGAGGGAGAATGCCGCGAGCTGACCGCGGAGGAGCTCGCGCTGCTGCAGGCGCGGTAGGCGGGGTGCTGAGCATCCTACCGCCGCGCCGTTTGCGTTGCGCGTGTCATGTTACCGTATCATGCAGAAGCTCTGCGATGCGATCCATACAGTGCTTCCAAAATTGATGGACGGTACGCAGAAGCGGACAGTGCCTGCGCCCGGGACGATACGCAGCTCCTTGATCTTTTGCACCGCGCGCCTCGCGTTCTTATGCGAAAAAGAGCTGCATAGCCCGTTTGAGGTATAGGGTATCCTTCGTTCCGGCCATTTCGTACGGCGCGTGCATCGCGAGCTGCGGGAGACCGAGGTCGACGGTCGGGAAAGGCACCTGTGCAGTCGACAGATTGCCGAGCGTGCTGCCGCCGCGGCGGTCGGAGCGGTTGGTGAAGACCTGATACGGGACGTCTGCGCGGCGGCAGATATCCTTGAACATTGCGCCGGACAGACCATCTGTGCAGTAGTTCTGGGCGGCATTGTATTTGAGCACGATGCCTTCGTTGAGATATGGGCGGTTGCCCGGGTCTGACTTTTCGGGGTGGGCAGGGTGAACCGCGTGTGCGTTATCCGCCGAAACCATGAGACTGCCTGCAACGGCGGCCAGATACGCCTGCCTGCTCATGCCGAGGCTTTCGCAGATGCGTTCCAGCGTATCTCTGAGGAAAGTGGAAGCTGCGCCTTGCCGGGTCAGACTGCCGACTTCTTCGTTGTCAAACAGACAGAACATGGAAGCATGCGCCTGCCGCTGCCCTGCCAGAAATCCCTTGAAGCAGGCGAAGGCACACTGCAGATCGTCCAGACGCGGGCTCGCGATAAATTCGCCCGATGGTCCCCAGACGCTGCCCTTTTGCCACGGATAAACGAAAAGATCGTGGCCGAGGAGATTTTCTTCGGAGACACAGGCGGACTCCGCGATCATCTGCAGGAATGTCCCGCAGGCGGCACCATCGCCGTAGATCGGCAGCAGATCTGTCTGCATGTTCAGCTCGTCTTTTTCGCCGGCGCGCTTGAAGTGCGGGGCGACGCTCGGGATCAGCAGCATATCGCGGTCAAAGTTGATCAGCCGACTTTGCAGCTTGCCGTTTGCGCGGACGATGACGCGGCCGGCCAGCGAGAGCGGACGGTCGAACCAGGACGGCGCGATCATGCCGCCGTAGCCTTCCGCATTGAGTCTGACGTAATGCCCCTCTGCGGCTAGCTCTGGGTTTTCTTTGAGCTTGAGACAGGGCGAATCGCTGTGGCTGGCAGAAACACGCCAGCTATGGATGCCGCCCATAGGAATGGTAAAGGCAATCAGTGCGGAACCATTGCGTTCGACGTAATAGCTGCCGCCGGGTGCGAGTTCCCAAATTTCAGTTTCGGCAAGCGGCATAAAGCCTGCTTCGGAAAGCTGTGTTGTAAAGTTTTCGACCGCGTGGAAGCAGGTCGGACTGGCATCGAGAAACGCCAGCAGTTCTTGGGATAATGCAAGGTGCATGGGAAACCTCCTTTGGTGGTTGTAATATTTGAATCGGTGTTTGTGTCGATGTTTGGATTCTCGGAACCTCTGAGACCCTGAGACTATCATAGATGGTAGCGGGGCGCGTGTCAAGAGTATTATCGGAGTTTTCGGCGGCGATGGGCAGCGATGGGCGGTGTGTCAGTCCAAGCGCATATAGGAGAAAACAGGTCGGAGCCGACGGAAACCCGTCGACTCCGGCTATGTATGTATTATGAAAGAAAGGAAAGCTATGTTGTGGTTTGCGCAGCAGCGCTGCCGTTCCTGTTTTGGGCATCATTGCTGCTGTCCGGCTTGTAAAGCTGGCCATAGTCCACGCCGTAATTGCGGATTGCGAAGGATTCCTCGACCGGTTCGAGCGCCAGATAAACGCCCCAATATTCGCCGTTGACGGAAACCTTGGCATAGTTATACAGCTGGCATCTGCGCCCAAAAAGGCAAACATATCGTAGCAGAGCGCCTCCTTCATCATGGCAGCATCGCTGAAATTGTTGTTCAGCACCAGCTTGCTGAGACCGTCGCAGCTTTGCCCATCGACGTACTCGTCGAATTTGATTTTGAAGCTGTAGCGATCCGAATCGCTGGATGCTACCATCGAAAGGCTGGTGTTGCCTTTGGCGCGCAGACCCACGTGCTCGTAGGTCGTGCCGTTGACTGTCACATTGCAGTCGTAATATGCCTCGGCAGTTGCGTTTTCCAAAAGGTCGGACCAAGCGTCCTCGCTGATATCGATATCGACCTCGATGACCGAAGCCGTATCGAAGAGCGTGTTTTCGTAAGCCATGGAGAGCCCGCTGCTGTTTGTCTGCGCGGCGGCTGACGACCAGTAGAGAGTGTGGACAGCTGATCGACAAATGTAGCTGCGCCATCTTTGAGCCGGACTTCACACGAAAGCTCGATGCTGCCCGGGGTCACAGTTTTCGCCTTGACGATTGCCTTGTCCGCTCTGCGGGGGCAGACCGGTGTCCGGATATTGCTGCATGGTCTTGGACCTCCTTGTTTGTGATGAAACTATCATACGCGCTGCATGTGCGAAACGCGTGGCATAAAGGGGGAAATTTCGTAGGAAAATTTTGAAAGAAACGTGCGCGGTTTTTGTTGAAATGCTGAAGTGTGTGTCTTTGTCAATCGAAGGTATCATGCGTGTATGCGCGATCTTCGCCGCTTTGCGGCTTGACACAGAAAACCTCAAAATGGTATCATAGACAAAAGAAGGTGTGCAAGCGCCGGGCATGCAGTTTGAGGGGAGAACCTATGAAAACATATTATTATAAGGAAGAAAATTTCAGCGTCAGCGCGTGGTCAGGCGGCCAGACCAAAGAGCTTGCTATTTATCCGAGGGGGCAAAAATACATCGACCGGGAGTTTATCTGGCGGCTGAGCTCCGCGACCATAGAGACGGAGGAATCCGACTTTACCAGACTGCCGGATTATGACCGCGTGTTGATGGTACTCGACGGCGAGATCGTGCTGGAATACAACGGCGAGCGTGTCGCAAAGCTTAAGACCCTAGAGCAGGACAGCTTTGACGGCGCCTGGCGAACCAAAAGCTACGGCCGGATCACAGATTTCAATCTGATGGTCCGCAAGGGCAATGCGGGCTATCTGGACGTGATCGAGCCGCAGAGCGAAAAGCAGATGTTTGGTGCCTCGCATGAGACAGAGCTGCCGCTCAGCACCCACGCGCTGTACTGCAAGGAAGGCTATCTCATCGTCGGTCTCGGCGACAAGACGCAAATGCTGCAGCCGGGACAGCTTTTCGTTATGGACTATGAAAAAGATGAAACCGCCGCCTACAGCATCATGGGCGAAGGGATTGCCGTCCGCGCGCAGATCTTCTACAGCGGTATGGAGGAAGAACTGTTTCCGGTGGAGATTCCGGCGGAGAAAGCGACCTTTGACGACTTCAAAGCCTGCGTGTATCTGGCGAACGTCCAGTTCCGCGGTGCGAAATATGTGTGCAAAAGCCTGCAGCGCATCTGGCTCGATGAGGCGCTCGGCGGCGTGGTTCGCAAGCTCGAACGCTATTACGTGACCAGCCTTGTGTTCTTTTTGGGGCTGGTGGGTGTGCTGGTGCTCGGTCTCAAGGAAAATCTGACGGCGCTGCCCGCACTGGGGCTCTTTGCCGCATGGGTCCTCTTGGACTGTCTGCTGCTCTCCCCGCTGATCTATTTCGCATTCGTGCCAAAACCGGTGCGCAAGCACATGAAGGATATCGATCATCTGACCCCATATGAACAGAAAGTCAGAGCGACCGAGCAGGAACGCAACGAACAGCTGGAAAAACTGCTCAAAAAATATAAAAACAGCGGCAAAAACCTTGGCCGCGAGGAGTAGCCTGCAGGAGACCCGCCGCGATGGGAACGCAGCGATTTTTGGACGGGTCTTTGGAAGTACAGCCAGGAACCCGCATGAAGCACCCCACAACATCGAGTTTTTTGCTGTCAAGCGAATTTGAAAATGTCTCAAATTTTTTGAAAGATTAGCACCGGCAATCCGGTGCTTTTTACTTGTTTGTCAGCACACCCAGTCTGTTTCGTGCTCACCCATCGCATAGACATACTTCATGAAGTTGTCTTTCTTCCAAGGATGTGACATATCTGGGATGTAGCGCTTCTTTGGTTTCTTGCTTTGTGCATACGCTTTCTCCGTGTTGAAATAGCGTGAAATTTCTTCATGACTTGCGATTTCCTCTTGTTTAACGGTAAGCTTCAAACCGTGCGGACTTGGAGAAATTTGTAAATGATAGACTCTTTTTTTGGTGATTTCAACAAAAAAAATAAAAAAAAATTGAATAAAAAAAGAAAAACACTTGAAAAAACTGAAGTAATTTGGTAGAATAAAGTAGCTGATTGATATTCAGCAGAAAACCAAAATACATCAAGAGTAAAGAGAGAAGAGAAAATGAAAAAGATAAAAAAGATGTTTGTACTGCTCCTGGTTGTGATGATGGCATGTTCCCTGTTCATGACCGGATGCGGCGGCAAAGACAACGAAGCGGATGGCGACAGCAGCACGCTGGTCATTGCCATTCAGGAAGAGGTAGAGGGGACAGATATCCATCAAATCGGATGGGAAAACGTGGTACACACACTGACCTACAGTCCGTTGGTAACCTTCAGCGAGGATTTGAGCGAGGTGCTTCCTTGCTTTGCGGAAAGCTACGAAACTTCCGAAGATGGTCTGACCATTACGTTCAAGATTCCTGCGGATGCGAAGTTTTCCAATGGGGATCCGCTGGACGCGGCAGCCGTAAAGAAATCCTTTGACAGATTCCTCGCGATCAGCCAGTATGCAGAGGACCTCGGCGCGGTGGAAAGCGTTGAAGCGGTGGACGAAACAACAGTGGTATTCCACCTTTCCCAGGCGGCACCATATATGTGGGCAAATCTGACCAGTACCTACGGCGGTATCGTTGACGTTGACTATGCGGAGGAAGTCGGCGATGAAGCATTCAACCGCGCGGCTGTTTCCAACGGTATGTACTATGTAGAGGATTGGCAGGCAGGCTCCCAGGTCGTTTTGGCGAAGAACCCATATTTCCAGACATCGAATCCAAATGTACAGAACAAAGGTGTCGGGAACTTTGATAAGATTATTGTAAGATTCATTCCGGACGAATTTACCAGAGTCAGCGAACTGGAATCCGGAAACGTAGATATTATTTGGGATGTTCCGACCGGAAGCTTGGAGGACATCGAAAACAACGAGGATTTACAGACCTTCCGCTACAAACAGGCAGGCGTTTCCTACGCGATGTTCAATCCGGAAGTCGGTCCGTTAAAGGAGTTCAATGTCAGAAAAGCGATCAACATCGGTATCGATAGAGAAAAGATCGCGAAGGTATTGAACAATGTCGTTACACCGGAGTACGGATTTATCTCCGAGGCGCAGGCAGGCTATAGTCCGGAATACGCGGCAAAACTTGAGAAAGAGCTTGCATATAATCCGGAGGACGCAAAGGCTTTATTGAAGGAAGCAGGTTACGCGGATACGGACGGAGACGGTTTCCTGGATAAGGATGGAAAGAAGCTGACCATCGAGTACTGCGCAGCAACGGATTCTGCGACCAGCAAAGCCACCGCACCGGTGATTCAAGAGCAGCTGAAAGAGCTTGGTATCGATCTGCAGATTACAGAATATGAAGGCGCATACATCAAGCAGCTGCAGAGAGAGAATAAGTTTGAGATGGTTTCCAGAAGATATGTATGGAATGATGCGGATATTTTATACTACGTATTTACGGAAGCATCCGGCTATCCTTGGCATGATTCAGACGTGACCGCGGCTTTGGAAAAAGCTCGTTACACGACGGATAGCGAAGAACGTGTTAAGGCATACGAGAAGTTCCATGAGGAAATTTTCAAGAAAATGCCGGCGGTATCGCTGTTTGCCGATAATTACTGCATCGCTGCGACGAAAGCGGTAAAGGGCTTCAAGGTCACCAATGACGGCAGACCGCTCTTCAACGATGTAACGAAATAAAAAGAGGTAGACATGGTAAACAGAACGAATTTAGAGGAGAGACTGGATCGCGTGATTTCTCCGGTTATGAACGACAAGACACCCGGCATGGCGTTGCTGATCGCGCAGGGCGATGAGGTGCTTGTGCGGAAGGGCTACGGACTTGCCGACATGACGACCGGAAGAAAGATTTCTCCGGACGATAATTTGATCATTGCATCCAACACGAAGCAATTTACCTGTATGGCAGTTTTGATGCTGGTCGAAGCCGGTTTACTGAAGCTGGACGATAGGGTTGAGAAATTCTTCCCGGACTTTCCGGATGATGTGAAGAAGGTCACGATTTGGGAAATGATGGTGCATCAATCCGGTATCAAGGAATATTTTGAAGAGGATCGCTGGCAGGCAACCGCCACCGCAACGACGGACGAGATGATGGAGATCATCAAAGGGTTCGGCGGTTTGGACTTCGAACCGAGACAGAAATTTTCCTACTGCAATTCCTCCTACGTCATGCTGGGAAAAATCGTGGAACTGCTGAGCGGTATGAAATTTGGGGAATTCCTCAAAACGAAGATTCTAGACCCGGTCGGCATGAAGCAATCTTTCGCGCCGGATTATATGGACGACAAGCCTACATCCTTGATCAAAGGGTATATGCTACAAGAGGACGGTTCTCTCAAGGAAGCGGCATACGATATGCTGCAGGTCGGTTACGCGGACGGCAACATCCAGTCCAATGTAGATGATCTTTTGCGTTGGCACAAGTATTTATACATGAGCCAAGAGGAGGTTTTCTTGAGCAGAGAGCGTATGAAGCAATGCTTTATCAACACGAAGCTGCAGGACAATACAGAAACCGGATATGGTCTTGGATTCTTCCTGAATGGTTCGCAATTCCACGAAGGTCATGTGGAAGGGAAACAGGAAATTTGGCATACGGGCGGTACCATGGGCTTCATTTCACGTGTATCGCGCTTCGTGGAGGATGATCTTTCCGTCATCATGTTGACAAATTACGAGGGTCTTCCAAAAAATGAGATGTTCTTTAAGATTATCAAAGAAATCTATGCTTAAATTGAATGCTCCGTTTCTTGTAGACGGAGCATTTATGTTAATGAATGAAAGCAACATAGAGGTAACTACTTATGAATGATATTATGAGATTTGTCGCGAAACGCTTGTGTATCGGCGTGTTGGTAGTCCTGTTTGTAAGCGTACTTGTTTTCGCTATCATGCAGGCAATGCCGGGAAACCCTGTCGATTTGATGGTGGACACCCGCGTTTCTGCCGAAAAGGTCGCTGAAATCAAGGCGCAATGGGGACTGGATGAGCCGCCTGTAGTGCAATATTTTTACTGGATCAGAAATGTGCTGCATGGTGATTTCGGCACGTCGATTTCACTGAAGCAAAGTGTTTCAGAGCTGATTCTGCAGAGACTTCCGTACACGCTGATGCTTACAGGTGCGGCACTTTTGATCGAATACATAATCGCGATTCCGCTAGGCTTATTGGCGGCAGTCAAAAAAAACAGTGCTGCGGACAAGTCGCTTACGGTCGTGACCATCGTGCTTTGGTCGATGCCGCCGTTCTGGTTGGGCGTCCTGTTTATTCTCACCTTTTCCGTTTGGCTTAGGATCTTGCCGATCTCGGGTTGGGACGGCATCGCCTCTTTGATTCTGCCTGCCTTTACTTTGGCGCTGCCGTCACTGGCACAAATCTTTCGATTGACGCGCTCAGAGGTGCTGGACGTTCTGGATGAAAAATATGTAACGACAGCTTATGCCAAGGGTCTGAAAAACAAGGTGGTGTTGGTGAAGCACGTGCTTAGAAACGCGATGATTCCGGTCACCGTCATGTTTTTCCTGTCGTTGCCTTGGTTGATTGGCGGCGCGGTCGTAGTCGAAAATGTTTTCGCCTGGCCGGGTATGGGGCAGCTCATTTGGAAAGCAATTTCCAAGCAGGATTTTGTTATCGTACAGGGCGTTGTCCTGGTGATTACGATTCTGACGGTAATCTGCAATCTGATCGGCGATATCCTTGCCGGTATTCTCGATCCGCGCATTAGACTGGAATAAGGTGATAGAAATGATAAAAAAAGATAAATTCAAACGAATGGTAAAAAATCCGATGGTTGTCATCGGCGCAATCATGTTTTTGCTGGTGATCCTCGTCGTTATTTTTGCGCCGCTCATCGCACCGCACTCCTATACAGAGCAGAACGCAGATGTCGCGCTGACCGCGCCATGCAGAGAATATCCTTGGGGAACCGACCAGTATGGCAGGTGCATTTTCAGCAGAGTCATTTACGGATCGAGAATCGCTCTGAGCGTTGGTATCATCGCGGTTGTGATTGAAACTTTGATCGGCGTGACGCTAGGCATCATCTCCGGTTATTACGGCAAAAAAATTGATAAGGTCGTACAGTTCATTACAGACGCGACTTGGGCAATCCCACCGATTATCCTGGCGATGGCTATCGTACTGATGCTGGGCTCCAGCGCGACAAATGTAGCAATCGCGGTTGCTGTGGTAAGCTGGGCACAGTTTACAAAGATCATCCGTACTAAGGTGATGGCAATCAAGGCGCTGCCTTATATTGAGGCGGCGAGAATTTACGGAGAAAGTGACCTAAGCATCATTTTAAGGTATATTTTACCGAATCTCGTATCGACCATCATCGTATTGGCGACCCTGGCGATGCCTTCCGCAATTTTATCGACGACCTCGATGGGATTCCTCGGTTTGGGCGCGCAGCAGCCGCTGCCGGACTGGGGCTGGATCCTGCAAAACGGTATTCAATATATTAAAAAAGCGGCATGGATCAGTATGGCGCCGGGACTGGCAATTGTCTGGACGGTTCTCAGCTTTAACCTCGTAGGTGAGGGCGTAAAGGAATTGCTTGATCCAAGAGCGAGAGTATAAGGAGAAACAATATGAAAGAAACTTTGATTGACATTCAGGACCTATGCATAGAGTTTCAGACTTCTGCCGGAACGGTACACGCAGTAGACCATGTCAGCTTTGATATCAAAAAAGGAGAAGTCTTTGCGCTGGTCGGTGAGTCCGGCTGCGGTAAATCGACGACAGCCATGGGCATCATGCAACTGATCAAGAAGCCAGGCAGGATTGCGGGCGGCGCGATTCATTTTGACGGCAAGGATTTGTTGAAGCTGAGCGCCGATGAAATGACAGAGGTCAGAGGCAAAAAAATAGGTATCATCTTCCAGAATCCTCTGGATTCTTTGAATCCGGTCTACACTGTAGGCTATCAGATGACAGAGGGCCTTTTAGTTGACAAAATGGATAAAAAGGAGGCCTATCAGCTGGCTTGCGATATGCTGCGAGATGTCAAAATATCCGATGTAGAGGAGCGGATGAAAACTTATCCACATGAGATTTCCGGCGGTATGCGGCAGCGCGTTATGATCGGTATGATGCTTTGCAGAAATCCGCAGCTTTTGATTGCCGATGAGCCGACGACGGCTTTGGACGTCACGATTCAGGCCGGTATTATCGAACTCATGAATGAATTGCGGAGAAAATATGATTCTTCGATTCTGATCATCACGCATGACTTTGGCATTGTTGCCGATATTGCGGACAGAGTCGGCGTTATGTACGCGGGCAATCTGATTGAAGTCGGGGAGGTCTTTGAGATCTTCGATCACCCGACGCATCCATATACGCGTCTTTTGATGAAAGCGCTTCCGACCATTACGAAAGCGGAAGGACGTCTGGAGACGATTCGCGGCAATGTACCGAATCTTGCCGAGGAAAAACCGGGGTGCAACTTTGCGGAGCGCTGTCCGTATGCAAAGAAAATTTGTTATCAGCAGAAGCCGCAGCTCAAGGAAATTTCTGGGGGACACTTATGCGCCTGCTTGCTGATGGACGGAGGTTTGGAAGATGAGTAGTGAAAAAGAAATCCTGATTCAGATTGAGCATCTGAAAAAATATTTCCCGTTGCGAAACAGCAAAAAAGGCGCTGCAGTCAGAGCTGTCGATGATGTCAGTCTGAAGATTTATAAGGGAGAAACCCTCGGTCTTGTAGGTGAAAGCGGCAGCGGCAAAACGACGCTTGCCAAGATTATTTTGGGCTTGCTGCCGCCGACGGAAAGCACCGTCTATATCGGTGGCAAGGATATGTGGAACAAAAAAGAACAGAAGGAGCTGCGCAAGCAGATCGGCGCGGTGTTCCAGGATCCTGCCTCCTCGCTGAATCCGAGAACGAGCATCTATCGCTCCTTGGAAAGACCGCTGGAGGTACATGGACTTTCCAAGGAAGAAGCGAAGAAGCTGATCTACGAAACCGCGGAGAGAATCAATATCGGTCATGAGCTTTTGGAACGTTTTCCGCACGAATTATCCGGCGGGCAGCAGCAGCGTGTGAGCATTGCCAGAGCAATCATGCTCCAACCGGCGCTGTTGGTCTTAGACGAGCCGACCAGTGCGCTGGATGTGTCGGTACAGGCGCAGACGCTGAACGAGCTCTTGAAGCTGCAAGGCGATTACAATATGACCTATCTGTTCATTACGCACAATCTGTCCGTAGTCAGATATATGAGTGACCGCATTTGCGTGATGTATGGCGGGCAGATCATGGAGATTGGCAGCACAGAGCAGGTGTACGCGCATTATCGGCATCCGTATACTTTTGGCTTGATGTCCTCAGTGCCGCCATTGCATCCAAAATTTCGCAACCGTAAAAAAAATCTGCTTAGCGGTGAGATGCCGAGCCTTGTCGGAGACGGAAAGGGCTGTGCATTCGCCAGCAGATGTAAATTCTGCAAGGAAATCTGCAAAGAGCAAAGACCGGAAATGAAGACTGTCGGGGATGACCACTTCGCGGCTTGTCATTTTGCCGGAGAGCTTACGTTTTGATTTGTGATAGGAGGAAGGAGAGAAAAGCAGATGCGTGACTTAAAAATCGTAAATGCCCGCATTCCTGACTACGAGAAGAATTGCCTCAGAGAGGTTGATCTTTTGATTCGTGACGGGAAAATTGAAAAAATCAGGGAGCGTGGATCAATCACGGAGGGGAGCGCGGAAACCATCGATGCGAAAGAGCAGATCGTTTCAGCAGGATTTGTGGATATCCATGCGCATGAGGATTCGCCGGAGGGGAATTTCTTTACGTCAGAATGCTGTCTCAAGATGGGGGTTACCACCAAAATCGCCGGAAATTGCGGTGATACATTTGAGGATCTGCCGCATTTTGCCGAACGCTTAAAGAAGAACGGAAGTCCGACGAACTATATGATGTTCCTCGGACAGAATACGCTGCGTCAGATGGTCGGCGCGGATGATCGCTATGTGCCGTCTACGCCGGAGCAGCTGGAAAAAATGAAGGAAATCGTGAAGAATAGTCTGCCCTACGCACCGGTAGGACTTTCCTGCGGCTTTGAGTATGCGCCGGGAGTTACGCTTGAGGAGACCTTGGATTTGCTGACAGCGTTTGACGAGAAGGATTACATCGTTTCGGTGCATTTCAGAAGCGATGGGCCTTGTGCAGCGGCGTCCACTGAGGAGGTGGTGGAACTCAGCAAGCGTTCGGGATACAAGGTGCAGATGTCCCATATCGGAAGCTGCAGTGCGGTCGGCTACATGCGAGATACGCTGGATGTTTTGGATAAAGCCAGAGCCGAGGGCGTGGACATCATGTCGGACTGTTACCCTTATCACGCGTTCTGCACGGGAATCGGGACGGCGGTTTTTGATGAAGAGTCCTTTTCCAAGTGGGATTACAGCGATCTGATGATCACCGCAGGACCGTACAAGAATCAGCGCTGCACGAAGGAGCTGTTTGAAAAACTGCGCGAAGAAGAGCCGGATATGTATGTTGTCGCATTCGTGATGAATGAAGAAGAAATCGACATGGCATACACGCAGCCTTATGTCATGGTAGGCAGTGACTGCGGGTTCATTGAGCAGGCGGGACATCCGCGCGGCGCGGGAACCTTCCCAAGAATTTTGGGCCGTTATGTCAGAGAGCGCAAGGTGATGAGTCTCATGGATGCGTTGAAGAAGATGACACTGCTTCCGGCCCAGCGCGTGAATTTGACGCATAAGGGCGAAGTGAAGGAGGGTTATGACGCGGATCTTGTGATTTTCGACGAGAACACGATCATCGACCGGGCGACCTTTGAGGAACCGACACTGCCGCCGGAAGGAATTTCCTACGTGCTGCTGAACGGAGAGGTCGCGGTGCGAAACAACGAAATCGTAAACGGAAGATTGGGAACCTATATTCCGTACGCACCCGCGGCAAAGCGCGGATAAGCGCCGCGGCAGCTGCGCAGCGGTGCGTTTTGTATAGAAGCGTCGAGCTATGTGCACCGATGCGGACTGTCAAAACAGGACAAGAGTGGGCATAACGAAATCAGAGATTTCTACGCGCACGGGGCACTCGCCCATGAGCGCCGCTTCGCAAGGTGCTTTTGTCGTGAGTCTGGGAATATCACTCGGCGACATTTCCTACATGATAATCAAAAAGAGAATACGATTCCTCATGGGAATCTTGTATTCTCTTTTTTCGCGTTTTTGCTTTTGCCGCAGGCGCCGTGCAGGCAGTAAGCAAGCTTTGTTTTCTCTATTTATGGAAGATCTTCGTGTTTTTTAGAGAGCGGTAGAGCAGCAGCCCTAAGACCCCGCAGGAGATGATTTCTCCCGCGCCGACCGTCATCGCCAGATACCAGTAAGCGTCCTCCACTCCATAGACCCGCTGCAGCACCAGCGGTACGATGATGATGTTTGAGAGGATCGGCGGCAAAACCGCCAGAACCGGACTTTGCCCGCGCAAAAGACGCGTGCCGACCGCCCCGATGAGTGTCGCCAGAGAGCCGAATACAACGTCCCAGATGGCACATCCGGTCAAAAGATTTGCCAGTACGCAGCCGACAGCCAGTCCCGGCACCGCAGCGGCGGTAAAGACGGGAAGGATGGTCAGTGCTTCGGACAGTCTGACCTGGATCACGCCGCTTGCAAGTCCTGCAAGGTTGGCGATAAAGGTTAAAACGACGTACAGAGCGGCAATCATTGCGCCCTGCGTTAAATCAAGCAATAGGATAGAGTTTTTTTTGTTCATAATAGTGAGGTTCCTTTATATGATATTTATATAAAAGGGTGCCACTACTGATGACAGGACTCCCTGCGCGATCCACCGCAGCTTTGCAGGCAGCGCGCGAAACATGCACAGCGTACGAAAGTACGAAAAGTCTTGAAATGCTGCGCAGCAGCGTTTGGAGTCAAGAATCAGCCGGTGAAGTCGGCTTTTTTGCTTTCTAAGAATCGACGGCGGTATTTGAGCACCGCGTAATCGCTGATGCGGTTGACGTAGATCGGGTCAAAAATGCCGCCCGCGATGCCGATCACAAATTGTCCCTGCAGGAATTTGGTATAAATCATCTCCTGCGACAGACCGGCAGAGGTTGCCTTCATCTGCTCCGCCTTGCTGACCGCCCAGCTGCCCTCCGGCATGCAGTCTCCCGCGCGGACGATCTGGTGAATCTCTTCGTTGAGCGCTTCGTTTTTTTCGCGAAAAGCTTCCTCGTCGCACATCGCCGCCTCGATAAGCTTGAGGATAAAAATCTTTTCCTCGTCGGTATCATAGCTGTAACCGTAGCTGAGTGCGATCTCGTAAACGCTCTTGAGCACCATCGCGATGAACAGCGGAATATCGGGGATCCCGGCGCCGATGAATCCCAGTCCGATGCCCTCGATGCTGGAAATAGCAAGGTTCAGGCTCTTGGCGGATTTTGCCTGTCGGGTAAAATTCCGAACGGTTTTGCGGTCCTCGGAAATCTGAGCCGCGTAGGTATTGACCTTGAAGTCCGTTTCTCGTTTGCCCTTGTTGTAAGTTTTTTCGATCACGCCGGTGCCCTTTTCGAAGATGATCTCAAACGCCTTCAAAAAAGCCGCATTCAGCGTGCCTGTGAGCTTATCAGGGACAAAACGATCCAGTTTTTGAACCAGAACGGAGGTCGGACCTTCCTTGCGCTTGGCCTCAAACTTCGCTTCTCGCTTCATGAGGTCGGCCCATTCGATTTCCCAAGGTGATTTCTTATGAAAAAAAGCCAAAATCTTCACCCCCTCTTTTTCGTATTTATTCTAACACGCGCATCGGAATTTCGCAAGGCAGACCTAGGACATTTTTGCGAATCTGTCCAAAAACCTTGTCTTTTCGCGGTGGTTGCTGTATAATGAAACGGAATGTTTTAGCAAAATCTGAATATCCCGCAGGGGGATATCATAGATCATACAGACACCAAAGGAGGTCTTGCATGTATAGAACAGACGGGAATCGCGTCAGGGGAAACGATGCCATGTATGAGCTGGTGCCGCACATCATGCCGAAACGCTATGACGCGTCGAACAGCATCAAGGTGGAGATCGACCTCGACCCGATCCAGGAATACATCCGCCGATGCCGGAAAAAGGGCATCAGCATGAGCCACATGAGCGTCATCATTGCGGGCTATCTGCGCGCCGCTTCGCAGAATCCGTATCTGAACCGCTTCTGCATGAACAAAAAGATCTACGCCCGCAATCATTTCTGCGTTTCGTTTGTAACGCTGACGCCGGGTAAGGAGAGCGATACGGTCACCAAGCTGTATTTTAATATGGATGATACGATCTTTGAAGTCAACCGCAAGGTGCAGGAGGCCATCGAAAAAATCCAGAATCCGGACGCGGAGAACGCTTTGGATAAGCTGATGGCGACACTGCTGCGGGTACCGTTTCTGGTCACAGTGGCAGTCGATATCCTAAAGTTTTTGGATCACTTTTTCACCCTGCCGTTTTCGCTGGTGGACGCGAGCCCGTTTCATACGTCGCTGTTTGTGACCAATCTGGCATCGATCCGCACAAACGCCATTTATCACCATCTATATGAATTCGGCACGACGAGCGTGTTCGTTTCGATGGGGCAGCCGATAAAGCGTGCGGTGCCGAACGGCGAAACCCTTGCCGAGAAAAAAATCATGGAGCTTGGGATCGTGACGGACGAACGGATTGCCAACGGGCACTATTATGGTCGCTGCTTTCGCGAGGTCAATCGCCTGTTTAAGAATCCTGAGCTGCTCGAACAGCCGCCGGAGCAGATCGTACCGGACCCGCACGTCAAACCAAATCGCAAGTGGATCGTAAAATAACGAAATCATCCGGCTTTCATCTGAATCAGGCGCTGGTTCTGTTTTTGGCCAATGTGGTATGGGGAATCGTGGCTAAGATTCTGGCCTTTATCCCAATCTTAGGATGGATCGCATTGGGAGTCGGCTATCTGGTGTTGTTTGTCTTTTGGGTGATGGGTCTTGTCAGCGCGATACAAGGCGAGGAAAAACCGCTGCCGCTGATTGGTGAAATACATATCCTCGATTTTTAGGTTAAAAATCTCACAACAAAATCAAAGGACCCGCATGGGGTTGCTCCGCGATGCGTCTGGCATGCGTCAGGAAGGAAGCCCCTGCGGGTCTTATTGTTTTTTGATTATATGGAGAGGAAATATCGCATAGCGATATTTCTGAAATTACAACAAAAGCACCTTGCGAAGTGGCGCTCATGGGTGAGCGCCATGTGCGCATAGAAATCTCTGATTTCGTTATTCGCACTTTTGTCCCGAGATTTCACATTTCTTCCGCATTGAAAGCAGCCAATGCTTACAAACAGAAAGGCTTTCCGGTTATCGAGATCTTTCAGTATCTGTTCCTGCTCATTTTCTCAAATCGCAGCATGTACATGAACCTGATCACCGGCCGCAATACCCCTGCTTTTGCGAAAGATACCGTTTATCGTTTTATGAAAATGACCCAAATTAACTGGATGCGTTTTACGACGATCGTGGCTTCGCGTATCATCAAAACTGCCATCGAGCCGCTTACCGGTGAAGATCGTACGAATGTACTGATTCTGGATGATTCCACAAGTGCGGTAGATACTGCCACAGATGCACGTATCAGAAGAGCTTTTGCAGAAGAAATTCCGGATACTACCAAGCTGATCATTGCACAGCGTATTTCCAGTATTCAGAGTGCGGACAGGATCATTGTCATGGATGAGGGAAAAATCAGCGGATTTGGAACTCATGAGGAACTGATGAAAACCAATGCCATTTATCAGGAGGTTTATAATTCACAGATAAAGGGTGGTGGAGATTTTGATGAGAATAGAGGAGGTGAGCAGGCATGAGCAATGAAAGACCGATAAAGAAGCCAGGCCGCAGCGGGGCAGCCTTCCGTTCAGGCCCTATGGTAGAGAATCCGGGCAAGATGCTTGGAAGACTGATGGGGTATATTTTTAAGAACTACAGGATCCATATTATTGTAGTTGTGATCGGCATTGTGGTAAGTGTTCTTGCCAATGTGCAGGGAACCATGTTTATGAAGACTTTGATTGACCAGTATATCATGCCTATGCTTCAATCTGAGACTCCGGATTTCCATCCTCTTGCAATGGCAATTCTTCGTGTAGCCTGTTTTTATGCAATTGGGGTGGCGTGCACATATACGTACAACCGTCTGATGATCTATGTCAGTCAGGGCACCCTACGCAATCTTCGAAATGAGATGTTTGAGCGCATGGAAACACTTCCTGTTAAATATTTTGATACACATGCACATGGCGATATCATGTCTATCTACACCAATGATATTGATACACTGCGCCAGATGATCAGCCAGAGTATTCCACAGCTGATTTCCAGTGTGATTACCATTGTCAGTGTATTGGTAAGTATGATTATTTTGAATGTGCCTCTTACCATCGTGACTCTGGTCATGGTTGGAGTGATGCTGGTGGCAAGTAAAAATCTTGCAGGACTCAGCGGCAAGTATTTCATGGAGCAGCAGAAGAATCTTGGTATTGTAAATGGTTACATCGAGGAAATGATGGAAGGCCAGAAGGTTGTAAAGGTATTCTGTCATGAAGAGGAGAATATCGAAAAATTCAAAGAAATTAATAACAATCTGTATGAGAGTGCTTACAATGCCAATGCGTTTGCGAATGTCATCGGACCGATCAATGCACAGCTTGGAAATATGAGCTATGTTGTCTGTGCGATTGTCGGCGGTGCACTTGCCCTTGGCAATGTCGGTGGCTTTACGCTCGGTGGTCTGGCAAGCTTTCTGACCTTCAACAAGAGTTTTAACATGCCGATCAACCAGGTCAGCCAGCAGTTGAACGCAATCGTTATGGCACTTGCAGGAGCCGAACGTATTTTCCGCCTGATGGATGAAGAGCCGGAGCTGGACGAGGGGTATGTAACGCTTGTCAATGCGAAGGAAGAAAACGGAAAACTCACCGAGACGAAAGAGCGTACCGGAAAATGGGCATGGAAGCATACGCACCAGGCAGATGGATCTGTGGATTACCGCGAGCTGCAGGGCCGTGTGGTATTCGAACATGTTGATTTCGGCTATAACCCGGATAAAATCGTTTTGCACGACATCACGCTGTACGCCGAGCCCGGTCAGAAGGTCGCGTTCGTCGGCGCAACGGGCGCGGGCAAGACGACCATCACCAACCTGATCAACCGTTTCTACGACCTCGCGGACGGCAAGATCCGCTACGACGGCATCAATATCAATAAGATCAAAAAAGCCGATCTCCGCCGCTCGCTCGGCATCGTTCTGCAGGATACCAACCTGTTTACCGGCACCATCCGCGATAATATCCGCTACGGTCGTCTGGATGCGACCGACGAGGAAGTCATGGCTGCGGCGCAGCTTGCCAATGCGGACGACTTCATCCGCCGACTGCCGGACGGCTACGATACCGTCATCGACGGCGACGGCGGCAGTCTGTCGCAGGGTCAGTGCCAGCTGCTTTCCATCGCGCGTGCGGCGGTTGCCGATCCGCCGGTTATGATCCTCGATGAGGCGACCAGCTCGATTGATACCCGCACGGAGTCCATCGTGCAGGCCGGCATGGACGGCCTCATGTACGGACGTACGGTGTTCGTTATCGCGCACCGCCTGTCCACGATTCAAAACGCAGACGTTATTATGGTGCTGCAGCTCGGTCATATTATCGAGCGCGGCAACCATGAGCAGCTGATCGCGGAACACGGCAAATATTATCAGCTCTATACCGGAGCGTTTGAGCTGGAGTAAGATAAAAGAACCCGAAACGAGAGTTTCGGGTTCTTTTTGTGTGCAGTAGAGTGAAGAGTGGAGAGTTGAGAGTGAAGA
>ERZ773242.1413-NODE-1413-length-23179-cov-15.585496_pt1 | contig 23179 bp, 23 predicted proteins | sample MGYA00511077_ERZ773242 | MGnify/ENA primary metagenome ERZ773242 (study PRJEB29015, sample SAMEA2737754) | human gut metagenome | biome: human gut; feature: human-associated habitat; material: faeces | place: China | collected 2012 ... | reverse complement strand
TGTACAGCATGAACGGTGTGCGGTTCAGCTGGAAGATGGTGGCGATCCACACCAGCCGCAGCAGGCAGCTGCCCACAAGGCTCACCACCATGGGCAGCACGCTGTAGCCAAGGCCGCGCAGGCTGCTGGCCAGCGTATCCATGATGCCGCACAGCAGGTAGGTGCCACAGATCACCCGCAGGCGTTCGTATCCGGCGGCGATCACCGCCGCATCCGAGGAGTAGAAGTGCAGCAGCTGGGTGCCTGCCAGCACCGCACCGCCGCCCAGCACCACGCCGGTCACGATGGCGCACAGCAGGCAGTTGAGGACAACACGGTTCAGGTTCTGGTACTTGCGCGCGCCCATGTTCTGACTGGTAAAGGTGACGGCAGCCTGCGAAAAGGCGTTCATGGCGGTATAGACGAAGCCCTCCAGATTGGCGGAGGCCGAACTGCCTGCCACCACCGTGGAACCAAAGGAGTTGATGGCCGACTGGATGACCACGTTGGACAGGCTGAACACGGTGCTCTGCAGACCGGCAGGCAGGCCGATAAGCAAAATCTGCTTCAGGGCACCCATGTGGAAGCCCAGATGATGCAGATCCAGATGCAGCGCGCCCTCCTCCTTCATCAGCATCCGCGTCACCATGCAGGCGGAAACGGTCTGACTGATGATGGTAGCCAGCGCCACGCCTGCCACGCTCATGGAAAAGCCAATGACGAACACAAGGTTCAGCACCACGTTGATGATGCCGGCTGCTGCCAGACAGTACAGCGGGCGCTTGGTGTCGCCCACGGCGCGCAGCAGCGCACTGCTGAAGTTGTACAGCATGGTCATGGGCATTCCGATAAAATAGATTTTAAGATACAGCGCAGAGAGATCAATCACATCCTCCGGGCAGCTCATCAGCTCCAGCAGCCCCCGGGCTGCAAAGAACCCCACCACAGCCAGCAGCACACCGCTGACAAGGCCCAGCGTCACCGAGGTCTGCACCGTGTCCTGTACGCCGCGGTCATCCTTTGCACCAAAGCAGCGGGCCGCCACCACGTTTGCGCCCAGCGAAAGCCCTACGAACAGGTTCACCAGCAGGTTGATAAGAGAGCCGTTGGAGCCGACGGCGGCCAGTGCGGTGCTGCCCGCAAAGCGGCCCACGACCACTACGTCCGCAGCGTTGAACAGCAGCTGCAGAATGCTGGAAGCTGCCAGCGGCAGCGAGAACAGGATGATCTTTTGGAGCATCGGGCCGCTGGTCAGGTCAGCGGAGCGGCTTGTCTGAGCCATGAGAAGAGTGCCTCCTTTTTATCGTTTACGCGGAGAAGCCGTTTTCCGAAGCATTGCACACTGCTTAGGAGGACGGCATCTGAAATGTAAATTTTTCGTAAATAAAGGGAACCGAAGGCATATTATAACGCGCGGCGCAGAAAAATACAAGTGGCACCGCCGAAAAAAGACAGCTTTTTCCGGCAATGCCACAGGAAAACGGCTTTTCAGTTGGATTCAAGCACCTTCCAGTGCTCCGGTGCGGCAAAATCGCTCGTCTCGCCGTCATCGGTGTACATCCGGCAGCGGGCGCTGCCATTTTCGTCCGGGCAGGCCCACAGGGTCAGGCTGGTCTCGTCCAGCTGGGCGGTGCAGCTGGCGGGTCTTGCCACCGGCACCGCATGGCCCGGGCGGATGAACAGCAGCACTTCGTCCAGTGCGCATCGGACGTAGTGGTGCCCGGCGGGCAGAAGCTCGGCGTCGTAGTCGTCTACACTGCGGATGCGGTAGAGCTTCATTGCTTCCGGCAGGTAGACATGCCGTCCGCTGGCGTTCTGGGTGTAGACAGGCGCTACCATCACACCCTCGCCCAGCAGCAGCTGGTCCTGCACCTCGCGGGCATCCGGGTCAGCAGGGAAATCAAAGCCCAAGGGCCGGAAGTAACTGGTGTCCTCCAATGCCGCCTTCATGAAGGTACTATAAAGGTAGGGCAGCAGGGCATACCGCAGCCGGAGCATCTTCCGCAGGGCAGGCAGCATATCCGCAAAGCGGTAGTATTCCTGCATCCGGGAGCCGTTGGTGGCGTGGTTGCGCATCAGCGGCGTGAACAGGCCGAACTCCAGCCAGCGCAGAGCCAGATCAGGCGTAGTATCGTAGGAAAAACCGCACAGGTCGGCACCGGTATAAAGAAAGCCGCACAGTTGCACGTTGGGCATCATCTGGATATTGGCCAGAAGCTGTGCCCATGTGGAAGCGTTGTCACCCAGCCAGATGCCGCCGTAGCGGTGGCTACCGATGAAGCTGGAACGGCTGTAGAGCAGCGTGCGTCTGCCGGGCCGCAGGCGGGCAAAGGCTTCGCCTGCCGCACGGGTCATATTGCCGCCGTAGAGGTTGTGCACCCTGTCATGGCGCACCCGCTGGCCGTCCACATCGTGGTAGAAGCTGGCGTAGTCCTCCGGGGCGTTCATCAGGCCCAGCGCGCCGCCCACCACCTTACCAAAGAATTCATCCTGCACGATGTTGTCCTTCCGGCTCAGTTCGTCCATGCTCTCAAAGAAAGCCTTGAGCCGCTCGGGTGAGTAAAACAGCGCAGGCTCGTTCATGTCATTCCAGAAGCCCTCGATGCCGCAGTCGGTCAGTGCCTTGTACTGCCGGCCGAACCACTCCCGCACCTCCGGGCGCAGGAAGTCCGCAAAGTAAGCCTTGCCGGGCCACACCGCCGCCACAAAGGGGGTGCCGTCGGCTTTGGTGCAGAAGGAACCGTTTGCAAGGCCCTCGGCACAGACGGGGTTTTCCGGGTCGATGCGCACACCCGCATCGATGATGGGCACCAGCCGGATGCCCTGTGCTTTCAGTTCGGCGCTCAGGGCGGCAAGGTCCGGGAAGCGCAGCTTGTTTACGGTAAAATCCGCGTAGTCCTGCATGTAATCGATGTCCATGCAGATCATATCCAGCGGCAGATCGTTCTCTTTGTACTGGCGGGCCACCTCCCGCACGTCCTCAGCGGTCTTGTAGCCAAAGCGGCTCTGTGCCAGACCAAAGGCCCACTTGGGCGGGATATAGCTGCGGCCGATGAGCTGCCGGAACTGGCGGCTGATATCGTTCAGGTCGTCGCCGGTGATGATGTAAAGCTCATAGTCGGGCTCTTCGGTGGCAAAGCGCAGGGCATCGTATTCGGTGTAGCCGATATCGTAACGCACTTTGCCCGGGAAATCGATGAACACACCAAAGCATTCACAGCCCGCACCGCCGTCAATGAGCAGGAAATTGTGCGCACCATAGTAGGAAAGCTTGTCCTCGCTGTGGCGGGACTCGTCGGTGTTGTTGGTCACGTAGTGCCAGCCGCGCTTGTTGATGCCGCGGGGCATTTCGCCCAGACCGTACACGATGGCATCCGGAGCCATCCGGTAGGCCCAGCCGTCTTCTTCGGCTGTGAGAAAGGGCACCGGCCCGGCGGAAACTGGGATCTCCTGCACTACACTGTCGGTGGGCAGGGGCAGGCCAAAACGGAAACGCTGGATCATAGGGAACCTCCTTGTAGCATCCTTGCTCTCTCCGTCACGCCTTTCGGCGTGCCACCTCGCTCCCCTTTCTGTCGCTTACGCGACATCTTCCCCCGGCCGGGGGAAGTCTATCAAAGTGAGAGGTTTTGCCAAAGGCCCCATCTCCGAGGGGGATGTCGAGCGAAAGCGAGACTGGGGGAGTGGACTTCTTAGTTTCTTTATCTTACCCCGGGCCGCGCTGCAAAACAAGAGACAAAACCGGCACTTTTTTGCCACAAAACCGGCAGAACGCAGCCAAAGCATAAAAATATCGGCGGCAGGCGGCGGATGCAATTGCAAATTCCGGCCCATACTGTTATACTGGAACCGCTACTTTGAATCGGAAAATGGAGGAACCCCATGTATCGCAATGGAATCAAGCGCCTTCTGGCGGTGGTGCTGTCGCTGTGCGGCATGATCTGCCTGTCCTGGCTTTTTCTCATTCTGGCCGTCGCCATCAAGCTGGACTCGCCCGGCCCGGTGTTCTTCAAACAGAAGCGTGTGGGCATTGGCAAAAAGCACTTTTACATTTTAAAGTTCCGCACCATGCGCATTGATACGCCCCACGATATGCCCACCCATCTGCTGCACGACCCGGACCAGTATATCACCCGCATGGGTCATTTCCTGCGCAAGACCAGTCTGGACGAGCTGCCCCAGCTGTGGAATATCTTTGTAGGTGATATGGCGGTCATCGGCCCGCGGCCTGCTTTGTGGAACCAGTACGACCTGCTGGCAGAGCGCGACAAGTACCATGCAAACGATGTGCGCCCGGGCCTTACCGGCTGGGCACAGATCCACGGCCGCGACGAACTGGAGATCGCGGAGAAGGCCAAGCTGGACGGCTGGTATGTGGAGCATCTGAGCTTTGGGCTGGATGTGAAATGCTTCTTCGGCACCATTGCCGCTGTGCTCAAGCATGACGGCGTGGTGGAGGGCGGCACCGGCACTCTGCACGAAGAGGAAAAGCGGGACCATTAAAAATGGCTCCGCTTTGCTCTGCCATTCTTAGCAGAAAAAGATTTTATGTTTGCAGTTCTGGAAAATCTGCGGATTTTCCAGAACTGCTTTTTCACAGAAGGGCTGTGACCAGAAACTGCATTTTTTGCTGATTTGTCCTGATTTGTGAAAAGGTGCTTGGAGCGGCCCGCAGGCCGCGACAAACACAAAATAAAAATAATTCTTCCGCAGAAGATGGCCAGAGCGCAGCGGAGGCCATTCTAAATCGCCATATCTCTTGATTTATCCCCGGAAAAGCGTATAATAAAACAGTACACAAGATGTCAAAGGAGGATTCCTGTATTATGGAACGCACCTATATCAACGAGGCTCAAAAGGCCATCGGCGGCACGGTCAAGGTGCAGGGCTTTATCGAAAACCTGCGCAACAGCAAGTATATGGCCTTTATCGTGCTGAAGGATATTACCGGCAAGCTGCAGATCACGGTAGAAAAGGAAGATCACCCCGATCTGGTGGATACCATCGATCAGCTCACCCCGGATTCCGTCATCACTGTCACCGGCAAGGTGGTGGAGAACGACTACGTCAAGATGGGCGGCGTGGAGATGATCCCCGAGAGCATCGAGATCGAGAGCATCGCCAACGCTCTGCCCATCGTCCGCAAGGAGATCGCAGCCACCAAGAAAAAGAAGGCTGTGGAGCGCTCCAGCATCGACCAGCGCATTGATTACCGCTGGATCGACCTGCGCACCGACGAGAACCAGCTCATGTTCAAGGCACAGAGCTGCTTTGTGAACGCCATGCGCAAGTTCCTGCTGGACCGTAACTTCATCGAGATCCACACCCCCAAGCTGATCGCTGCTGCCAGCGAGAGCGGCTCTGAGGTGTTCAAGGTGGACTACTTCGACCGCAACGCCTATCTGGCACAAAGCCCTCAGTTCTACAAGCAGATGGCCATGGCTGCAGGCTTTGAGCGCATCTTCGAGACCGGCCCTGTGTTCCGCGCCGAAAAGAGCTACACCAACAAGCACTCCACCGAGTTCTCCGGCTTCGATCTGGAGTTCAGCTACATCACTTCCTATAAAGACGTGATGAAGATGGAAGAAGAGCTGTTGACTGCCGGTCTGCAGGCCGTCAAGGACAACTACGGCGACCAGATCAAGGAGATGTTCGGGCAGGAAGTGATCGTTCCCACCACTCCGTTCCCGGTGGTCAAGCTGGCTGACCTGTACAAGGGTCTGGAAGAAGAGTTCGGCTACACCGTCGATGAGAGCGAGAAGGGCGACCTGACCACTGAGGCCGAGCGCCTGAGCTATGAGTGGGTGAAGAAGCATTACGGCCACGAGTTCCTCTTTATCACCGATTACTCTGCCGAGAAGCGTGCGTTCTACCACATGCGGGACGAGAACGGCGTGCCCCAGGGCTACGACCTGATCTGGCGTGGTGTTGAGATCACCACCGGTGCCCAGCGCGAGCACCGCTACGAGGTGCTGAAGAAGCAGGCCGAGGAAAAGGGTCTGGCCGATGATGTCAAGTTCTATCTGGAGTTCTTCCAGTACGGCTGCCCGCCCCACGGCGGTTTCGGTCTGGGCATCGACCGCCTGACCATGCTGCTGTGCGGCCTGACCATCAAGGATGCCGAGTTCCTGTTCCGCGGCCCCAACCGTCTGACCCCGTAATTGTAAAAATGTTTGTAAAGGCTCCTGTGCTGCTGGCATGGGAGCCTTTTTGATAAGAGAACTCCTTCCGTCATCGCTGCGCGATGCCACCTCCCTCAAGGAGGGAGGCTTTGGCAGTACGGCAAAGTTTTCCTCCTTGCCAATGGCTCCCTCCCCGAGGGAGCTGGCAAACCCGCAGGGTTTGACTGAAGGAGTTTCCACACGAAAGAGGTTTCAGAAAGGCTGTCCTATGTCGCTTCCATATAAAGGAAAATTGATCCCGCGTGCAAAAGAACTTCGCAAAAATGCAACGCGGCAGGAGAAAAAATTATGGTATGGATTTTTGAACAGCTATCCGGTTCGCTTTCAAAGACAAAAATCCATTGACAGTTTTGTGGCGGATTTCTATTGTCATGAAGCAAAACTGGTTGTTGAATTGGACGGTTCACAGCATTATGAAGAAGCCGGAATTGCACGGGACAAAGAACGAAGCGCTATTCTTGAAAAGTATGGACTCAAAGTAATTCGGTTTTCCAATTTGGAGGTTGACCGTAATTTTCAAGGGGTTTGCACTACAATCGATTTAGCAGTAAAAGAGCGGACAAAAGCATAATAAAAGAACTCCCCTCATACGATTACAACAAGCGGACCGGAATCCTGTCCGGTGCACAGCGCAAACGGGAAGGGGAGAGCAATTTGGCAAATCAGGAACAGAAGAGCATCTGCCGCGAGATCGGCGCACGCACCGGCGGAGATATCTACATTGGGGTGGTTGGCCCGGTGCGCAGCGGCAAATCCACCTTTATCAAGCGTTTCATGGAACAGCTGGTGCTGCCCGCCATCGGCCCGGCGGCTGCGCGGGAGCGTGCCCGGGACGAGCTGCCCCAGTCGGCCGCGGGCCGTACCATCATGACCACGGAACCAAAATTCATCCCGGAAGCAGCCGTGCCCCTGCAGTTGGAAGGCGGCGGCGAGTGTCGGGTGCGGCTCATCGACTGCGTGGGTTACATGGTGGAGGGGGCTATGGGCCATGAGGAGAACGACAAGCCCCGCATGGTCAAAAGCCCGTGGTTTGACCACGAGGTGCCCTTCGACCTTGCCGCCGAGACCGGCACCCGCAAGGTGATCTGCGAGCACTCCACCATCGGCATCGTGGTCACCACCGACGGCTCTGTGAGCGACATCCCGCGGGAGGGCTATGCCAGAACCGAGAAGCGCATCGTGGAAGAACTGGATGCGCTGGGCAAGCCCTACATCATCCTGCTCAACAGCACCCACCCGGATGCCCCGGAGACGAAGCAGCTGGCCGAGGGCATGGCACGGGACTACGACCACACCGTGCTGCCGGTGAGCTGCGTGGATCTGGACGCGGCGGCGCTGGGCGGCATCCTGCGGCAGGTGCTGTACGAGTTCCCGGTGCAGGAGCTGGATTTTGCCCTGCCGCGCTGGGTCACGATGCTGGAAAATGGCCACTGGCTGCAAACGCAGGTGTACGATGCGGCCATGCAGCTGGCGGCAAAGGTCTCCCGCATGAAGGATGTGCCCTCCGGAACAGACGCACCTGCGCTGGAATGTGACGCAGTGCAGCGCTCGGCCATCAGCGGCATCGACCTTGCAAACGGCAGTGTGCGCATCACGGTGGAGCTGAAGCCGGAAATTTTCTATCAGGTGCTGAGCGAGCAGACCGGCCTTGCCATTGGCGACGAAGCGGGCCTGATGCCCTGCATCATGGAGCTGGCAAAGGCCAAGCGGGAGTACGAGAAGGTGCGCAGTGCCCTTGAGCAGGTGGAAGCCACCGGCTATGGCATCGTGATGCCCACGGTCAGCGAGCTGAAACTGGAACAGCCCCAGATCGTGCGGCAGGGCACGAACTACGGCGTGCGGCTGGAAGCCTGCGCGCCCTCCATCCAGATGATGAAGGCCACCATCCACACCGAGATCAGCCCCATCGTGGGCACCGAAAAGCAGAGCGAGGACCTTGCCCGCAGCCTGCTGGCCGGTTTTGAGGACGACCCGGAAAAGCTGTGGGAATCCAACATCTTTGGCAAGAGCCTGCACGAGCTGGTGAACGAAGGGCTGCAGAACAAGCTGCTGCACATGCCGCAGGAGGCCCGCACCCGGTTGCAGGAAACGCTGGAACGGGTCATCAATGAGGGCTGCACCGGGCTGATCTGCATTCTGATCTGACCGCTACAAAACAGAAGAGGGAAGCGCCGCGCGGGTGCCTCCCTCTTTATTTGTTCACTTCTCTTCTTCGGTCAGCTTATTGATGAGCATTTGGTAGATCTCGTTGCCCTTGAGGATGAACTGCTTTTTTACCAGCTCGGCGGTCAGCCGGTCCGGTGTGCCGAGGTCCAGACAGAACAGCTCACTGTCCAGCCCTTTCACCGTGCAGCGGATGGTGCAGTGGCCGTCTTCTTTTTCGGTAATGCTGGCACTGTACTTGGCTTCCTTGCGGGCCCATGTCTGGCAGCGCAGCACAGCGGCCACAGCGCGCTCCCGCACACTGCGGGGCAGGTCGTAGGCAAGCTCCTGCGCCACTTTGCGGCCCTTCTCGGTGATGGTATAGCTGCCCTTTGTCAGGGTGACGAGCTGCTGTCTGGTGATATCGTCCAGACACGAGCCAATCTCGAAATAGTTCACCAGCGCTTCTTCCATCAGGGCGTTTTCGATCTCCTGCCGGGTAATGGGTCCGGCATTTTTGACCAGATAGCACAGCAGCAGCCGGATCTCGGTGCTGCTGGTCAACCCGCCGGGACGTACACCGGCAGTAAAAGCATCATTGGCGGCCATCGTTCCATACATCCCCCTTGCATTCTTTTTCTTTTATAGTATAAAGGCTTTCACGCCGGATTGCAAGCCGCAGCGGCAAAATCTGTCTCAATGCGCTTGGGACTTTCCGGCGTGGAGTACACCCAGTGGTCCAGATGGCCCTCGGTGATGAAATACTTCAGCTCGAACCGGTGGCGCTGGCTCAGGGCGTGGTTCACGATCACCAGCTTGATCTTCATTTTTTCCGGCAGGATGTTCTTGATGTAGACGCTCACCGCCTGCCCGGGCACAAGGTCGGTGCAGCTCTCGGCAAGGCCCGCGAGGTTGGGCGCGATCTCGATAAAGGTGCCGTATTCCTCCACGCTGCGCACGATGCCCACCACGGTCTCACCCACGGTGAACCCGGCCGCATTTTCCTCCCATGTGCCCAGCAGTTCCCGGATGGTCAGCACAAAGCGGCCCTGTACATCCCGGTTCTTGACGGCGCACAAGATCTGCTGGCCCACGCTCACCCGGTCGGCGGGGGAGGAGATGCGGCTCACCGACATGCAGTCGATGGGCAGCAGGGCACTGATGCCGCAGCCCACATCACAGAACGCGCCAAACGGCTCGATATGGGTCACGGTGCAGGGCAGGATATCGCCGGGCTGCAGGGTGTCCAGATAGTCGGCCTTGCACATCTGCTGCGCCAGCGCGCGGGAGAGCCGATAGAAGGGCTGACCGTTCTCGTCGGTGTCCAGCGCCTCGATCACAAAGCAGGTGGGACGGCCCACCCTCGTCAGCACCGCAATGTCCCGCACGGTGCCGTTTGCGGCACCATCGGCGCACTGGGCAAAGGGCATCACGGCTCTCACCCCGCCGATCTCGAACCGCAGCTGGCGCTGGGTATCAAAGGCCAGAGCAGTGGCCTGCAGGATCTCGCGGTTTGCCATGGCGGCGCGCAGTTCAGCGGGGGACAGGCGCGCAGCAGAACGGTAGTTGCCTTCGGTACGGTAAGCTTGCATCATCTTTCATTCCTCTTTCTGTTGTTTTTGGGAGCTGGACAGGTGCCGTCTGGGAAAGCCAGCTCCATTTCATTAAAACTTATGCATCCGCATGGGCGGATATTTGCATTTTGTGCGGCTTTGCATTATACTATATCTGTATGCGCAGCAAACCGGCACGCCGGGCTTTGCGCACACACCGCCTGCTGTTTTGGGCAGGCAGAAGGGAGAAGCAGAGCTATGGACATTGCTGTAGGCGATACCATCCTCACCCGCAAAAAGCACCCCTGCGGAGCGTCCAGCTTCGAGGTGCTGCGCGTCGGCATGGATTTTAAGATCCGGTGTACCGGCTGTGGGCGCGAGGTGATGCTGCCGCGTGCTAAAATTGAAAAGAACATCAAAAAGGTGGTAAAACCCGGGCAGGCCTAGCGCCCGGCGCAGCACGCGTCCGGGGCGGAAAGGCCCCGGAGCCGTTCGGCTGCACGAACATGAATCTGAGTTTGTAAGGAGAACTGCCGGAATTATGCCGAACATGTTTACCCAGATGGATGCTGTCTGCCACCGCTTTGAAGAGCTTTCCATCCGCCTGAACCAGCCGGATACCGCCGCAGACCCTGCGCTTTTCCGCAGGCTGATGCGGGAGTACCACGATGCAGAACCTGTGGTGCAGGCCTACCGCGCGTGGCAGACCGCACAGGATCATCTGGCACAGGCCAAAGCTCTGCTGGAAGAACCGGGCGCACTTGACCCGGACTTCAAGCAGATGATACAGCAGGAAATCAGCGAAAAAAGTCAAGATGTGGCAAAGCTGGAAAATAATCTCAAAATTCTGCTGCTGCCCAAGGATGTGAACGATGGCAAAAATGTCATTGTGGAGATCCGCGGCGGCGCAGGAGGGGAGGAAGCTGCCCTGTTTGCCCACAGCCTGCTGCGCATGTACACCATGTATGTGCAAAGCAGGGGCTGGCAGCTGGAAATGCTCAACCTCAACGAGACGGAGCTTGGCGGCGTGAAGGAGGCCATCTTTTCGGTGGACGGTGCCGGGGCCTACAACCGCCTCAAGTACGAGAGCGGTGTACACCGTGTGCAGCGCGTGCCGGAGACCGAGACGCAGGGCCGCATCCACACTTCCACGGCCACGGTGGCTGTGATGCCGCAGGCCGAAGAGGTGGACTTTGCGCTGGACATGAAGGACCTGCGCATCGACACCTTCCGCTCCTCCGGCGCGGGCGGTCAGCACATCAACAAAACCTCCAGCGCCATCCGTGTGACACATCTCCCCACCGGCATGGTGGTAGAATGCCAGAACGAGCGCAGCCAGTTCCAGAACAAGGACAAGGCACTGGAGATCCTGCGCAGCCGCCTGCTGGCCCAGAAGCAGAAACAGCAGCAGGATGCCATTAACGCCAGCCGTCAGGGGCAGGTGGGCACCGGCGACCGCAGCGAAAAGATCCGCACCTACAACTTCCCGCAGGACCGCTGCACCGACCACCGCATCGGCCTGACCGTGCACAATCTTTCCAAGATCATGGACGGCAATCTGGACGAGGTGATCGACGCACTGGCCACCCGCGAACAGGCCGAAAAGCTGCAAAAGCTTAACGAGCAGGGCTGAAATGTGACTTTGAAAATAAAACGATATCCTGTCGATAAATGCTGAAAAGCATAAATACTTTACAGATAGAAAGAACGATGATCCGTATGGAAATGAAAACTGAAATTTTGCCCGCATCGGACGAAAAGAGCATTGAAAAAGCCGCTGCCCTGCTGCAGAACGGTGAGCTGGTGGCCCTGCCCACCGAGACGGTTTACGGCATTGCTGCCGATGCCCGCAACGGCGAGGCTGTGAAGAAGATCTTTGTGGCCAAGGGCCGCCCGCAGGACAATCCCCTGATCGTCCACGTCACCGGACCGGAAATGCTGCCCGGCCTTGTCAGCGAGGTGCCGGAGCGCGCCCAGCTGCTGATGGCTGCGTTCTGCCCCGGCCCGCTCACCATCATCATGCCCCGCGGCCCGGAGGTGGCAGCGGAGTGCTGTGCCGGTCTGGACACCGTGGGCATCCGGATGCCCAGCCACCCGGTGGCCCGCGCCGTCATTGAAAAGAGCGGCTGCGCCTTTGCTGCCCCCAGCGCCAATCTTTCCGGCAAGCCCAGCCCCACCAACGCGCAGGATGTGTTCACCGATATGGACGGCCGCCTGCCGCTGATTTTGGACGGCGGCGAGTGCGACGTGGGCGTAGAAAGCACTGTGGTGTCGGTGGTGGGCGAAAAGCCCACCCTGTTCCGCCCGGGCCACATCACGCTGGAGGACCTCGAGCGTGCCCTGGGCGAAGAGGTGGAAGTGTCCAAAGCCATCCTCGAAAAGCTGCCGGAGGGTGCTGTGGTGCGCAGCCCCGGCATGAAGTACAAGCACTACGCCCCCAAGGCGGATGTGACCTTGCTGGACGGCACCTTTGAGCAGTTCAAAGCCTATGTGGATGCCCACGCCGAGCAGGATCCCAGCTGCCTGTGCTTTACCGGCGAGGCGGAAAAGCTGGGTGTGCCCTGCGTGGAGTATGGACGCGAGGGCGACGGTGCCGATCAGGCAAAGCACATCTTCCGCTGCCTGCGCGCGCTGGATGAGCAGGGCGATGCCGTGGTCTACGCCCGCTGCCCGCAGAAGGACGGCCTTTCCATGGCGGTGTACAACCGCCTGATCCGCGCTGCGGCCTTCCGGGTGATCAAGCTATGATCGCGCTTGGCATCACGGGCCGCAGCGGCTGCGGCAAATCCACGGTCACGGCGGTGTTTTCGGCCCACGGTGTGCCGCTGGCCGATGCCGACCAGATCAGCCGCGAGATTTTACTGCCCGGCTCGCCGCTGCTGCCCCGGCTGGCCCAGCGGTTCGGCGCAGACATTTTAAAAGCAGACGGCACATTGGACCGCCGCCTGCTGGCCGACCGCGCTTTTGCCACCCCGGAAGGCAAGGCGGCGCTGGACAGCCTGACCCACCCGGAGATCGTGCGCCGCATCCGTGCGGCAAAGCAGGCAGCACAGGATGCCGGTGCACCGCTGTTCGTGCTGGATGGCGCGGTCATCGTGGGGACTGCGGCGCAGGCCGAGTGTGACCGCCTGTGCGTGGTCACGGCACCGTTTGAGACCAGTGTGGCCCGCATCGTGGCCCGGGACGGCATCTCGGCCGAGATGGCCGCCCGCCGCCTGAACGCACAAACGCCGGAAACCGTGCTCACCGCACAGGCAGACTACGTTCTGCGCAACGACGCAGACCTTGCACATCTGCAGGCTGCGGCTGAGGAGCTGTGTGGGAAGCTTCTGGCAGAAGGAGGTGCGGGAAAAGAGCTTTGAACGAACGATATAACGATAAGAATGCAGCGCCGCAGTATGACCCGGAAGCCGCCCGTGTGCGCCGCGCTCTCCGCGCCCAGAAAGCACGCCGCCGCAAAAAAATGCGCAGCCGCAGGCTGTTCATGCTGGGCATGGCGCTGATCCTGCTGTTTGTGCTGGTGCCCAACTTATGGGGCAGGGCAGAACGGCTTTTATACCCCCGCAAGTACGAAGCGCTGGTGGACCAGTGGGCGGAGACTTACGGCCTTGACCCGCTTCTGGTGGATGCCTTCATCCGCACCGAAAGCGGCTTTGACCCGCAGGCCACCTCCACTGTGGATGCCCGGGGCCTGATGCAGATGACCGAGGAGACCTTTATCTGGCTGCGCAGCAAGATCGCACCGGACGAAGGACTGCTCTTTGCAAATCTCTACGACCCGGAGACCAGCATCCGGTTCGGATGCTATTACCTGCACCTGTGCATGGAGCGCTACAACGGCGATGTTGCCACTGCCGCTGCCGCTTATCACAGCGGGTGGGGCACGGTAGATGCTCTTTTACAGATGGAAGAGCACTCCGCAGACGGCGAAACGCTGCAGGGCTTTCCCTATAACCAGATGAACCACTACGTAAAAAAGATCACTTCCTGCTATGCGCGGTATCAGCGTATCTATGCAGAAAGCTGAGAGGAGATAAGGAACATGAGCGAGAAACTTACCGCAAAGCAGGCTGCCGAACAGCTGCTTTACAAGCCGGAGTACGCCGCCGACAAGAGCGCCGACGTGAAGGAGAAGGCTGCAGCCTTTGCCGAAGGCTACAAAGCCTTCCTGAACGCTGCCAAGACCGAGCGCGAAGCTGCCGCCGCCAGCGAAAAGCTGCTACTGGAGGCAGGTTACGAAAAGTTTGAGCCGAAAAAGACCTATGCCCCCGGCCAGAAGATCTACTTTGTGCAGGAGCACAAGGCGGTGGTGGCCGCTACCATCGGCCGGAAATCGTTTGAGGAGGGCTTCCGTCTGGTGATCGCCCACATCGACAGCCCACGTCTGGACCTGCGCCCGAACCCGCTGTACGAAGCAGACCACCTCAGCTACTTCAAGACCCACTATTACGGCGGCATCCGCAAGTACCAGTGGGGCACCATGCCGCTGGCCATCCACGGCGTGTTCACCCATGCCGATGGCTCCAGCGTATCCTTTGCAGTGGGTGAGGACGAGAATGACCCCGTGTTCTGCATCACCGACCTGCTGCCCCATCTGGGTGCCGAGCAGAACGACCGCAAGCTCAGCGAGGGCATCAAGGCCGAAGAGCTGAACGTGCTCATCGGCTCCGACGCTGTGGAGGATGCCGACATCAAGGAGGCCGTCAAGCTGAACACCCTGATGCTGCTGCACGAAAAGTACGGCATCACCGAGCGGGACTTCACCCGCGCTGAGATCGAGGTGGTGCCCGCCCATAAGGCCCGGGACGTGGGCTTTGACCGCTCCATGGTGGGCGGCTACGGTCACGATGACCGTGTGGACGCCTATCCCGCCCTGATGGCCGAGATCGAGACGGAAGATCCTGTGCACACCACCGTCTGCGTGCTGACCGATAAGGAAGAGATCGGCTCCGACGGTGTGACCGGCATGCAGAGCATGTATGTATTCCACTTTATGCAGCTGCTGTGCCGCGCCGCCGGTCAGGACGACATCCTTGCCTTCCAGAACAGCGTGTGTCTCTCCGCCGATGTGACCGCCGCCTACGACCCCTCCTGGGCAAATGCCTTCGAGCCGCAGAACGGTACTTACGCAGGCCGCGGCGTGGCTTTCTTCAAGTACACCGGCAGCCGCGGCAAGAGCTCTGCCAGCGATGCTTCCGCTGAGCTGGTAGGGGAGATCACCCGCCTGCTGGATGCCAACGGCGTGGCATGGCAGATCGGTGAGCTGGGCCGTCTGGACCTTGGCGGCGGCGGCACCATTGCCAAGTACGTGGCCAACCGCGGCATCCCGGTGCTGGACATCGGCGTGCCGGTGCTGTCCATGCACTCTCCCTTCGAGGTCATCCACAAGACCGACCTGTACATGGCTTACCGCACTTTCTCGCTGTTCTGCCAGGCTGAGCAGTAAGTTCTGTGCCTGAAAAAATATCCGCAGCGCTTCCCGGTTTGCAAAAACCAGCGGAAATACTGCGGATATTTTATTTTTGGCGCAAAAAGCTTGACCTTCAACCGACTTTCAGGTGTAATGTAGGTGCGGAGGTGAATCAGATGAACATCAAACAGGCCTCAGAACAGAGTGGCGTTTCGGCTCCCAACATCCGTTTTTATGAAAAAGAGGGACTTCTCACCCCGGCGCGCAGGCAGGGCAATGGCTACCGCGATTATACCGCAGGGGATATCCGTACCCTTAAACTCATCCGGATGCTGCGCATGCTGGATGTGCCGCTGCCCACCATCAAGGCGGTGCTGCGCGGGGAACAGCCCCTGCAACAGGCGCTGCAAGCCCAGCAGACCGTGCTGGAGCAGCAGGCAGCGCAGCTGGCGGCAGCCATGCAGTTCTGCGCCGACCTTGCCCGGCAGGCTCCGCAGACGGACACGCTGGACGTGGACGCCTGCCTGACCCGCATGGAAAGCCCTGCCCATCAGCAGGGGTTCTTCTCCGGCTGGCTGCAGGATTACTGCACGCTGGCGAAGGTGCAGCATCAAAAGCACTTTTTCTTTATCCCGCAGGGCAGCATCAACACCCCGCAGGAATTTACGGCGGCGTTGCGAGCCTATGCAGAGGAAAAAGGGATGCTTTTCACCCTGACCAAAGAGGGGATGTACCCGGAGTTTTTGCTGGACGGCATCGCGTATAAGGCCTACCGCAACCCGGGCAAGTACCGGGACGAAATCTGTTGCGATGCTGTGCATCCCGAGCAGCGGGACACCGGACTGCCGCTCCGGCGGGAGAAGCTGCTGCGCTTTTTGCGCCTCGCTGTGCCGCCGGTATGTACCTTTGCCGCCATTCTGGCGGCGGGGTGGGTGGTGACCGGCGGCGCAGGCTGGCTCTGGCTGGCGGTGCTGGCCTCTGCCGGAGTGCTGCTGGAACGCTGCCTTGAAAGGTGGCTGTAAGGCGCATTACCCCAGCGGCAGCGCTTCGGCCACCGTCAGAAAGGTGTAGCCGTTGTCCGCATACCACCGGATAATGTCCGGCAGGGCCTCTGCCGTGGTGCGTGTAGTGGAGGAATCGTGCATCAATACGATGCAGTTCGTCTGCTGCCCGGTCTCGTGCACCACATTGCGGTAGATGGTGCCCGCGCTTGGGTGCCCGCCCACGGCATCCTCGGCGCACACGTTCCAGTCCACCCAATGCCAGCCTTTCTGCTCTACTTCGGCTTTCAGCTGCTTCATCAGGCCTTTGCCGCCGTAGCGCCGACTGACGGTGTTGGTGCTGCCGCCCGGAAACCGTAGATACCGGATGCTCTCGGCATCCACATAGGGCGCAATGCGCTCCTTTAAAAGGGCAATGTCCTCCCAATAAGCGTCGCTGCTGCGGTAGATATCGCTGTACTCGTGGGAAGCAGAGTGCAGCGCGATCTGGTGCCCGGCGCTGACCGCTTCGGCGAGCAGGGGCAGATACTTCTCGTTGTAACCGGTAGCCACCACAAAAAATGTGGCGTGCACTCCGGCCGCATTCAGCGCGCTGAGCACAACCGGTGTGGTCTTGCTGGGGCCGTCGTCAAAGGTCAGGCAGACCCACTTTTCCGGCAGCGGCTGGGCAGCAGGCTCCTGCTGCTCCTGTGCCAGAGCCGAAATGGCGGGGGAGAGCATCGAAGTGTCCGGTGCCGGGGTAAGATCCTGCGCCTGACATCCGGTGACGACCGGCGGCGCAGCAGATACAAACCCCATAATGAGGGCGAACAGCATCACGGCCGCAACTCTGGCCCGCCTGCGCCGTGCGAGATATTCTGCAAGCTTCAAGAGCAAAACCTCCTTTGTCTGTTTGGTTTGCTCTTATCAGAATATGAACGACGGCGGATTCTATGAAAAAAATTACCCCACTCTCTGCCGTTTATCCAGCCGCATCTTGTCGGCAATCATCGCGATGAACTCGCTGTTGGTGGGTTTTCCGCGCAGGTTATGGATGGTGTAGCCGAAGTAGCTGTTGAGGGTGTCCACGTCTCCCCGGTCCCATGCCACCTCGATGGCGTGGCGGATGGCGCGCTCCACCCGGCTGGCGGTGGTGCCGTTTTTCTTGGCGATTTCCGGGTAGAGGCGCTTGGTCACAGCGTTGATATACTCCGGCTCGTTCATGGTGAGCAGGATGGCATCCCGCAGGAACTGGTAGCCCTTGATATGGGCGGGGACGCCGATCTGATGCAGGATCTCGGTAACGGTCAGCTCATCGCTGTCCACACTGGTGTGCAGGATGTGCTTTTCCGGGCCAAGTGCCGCCTTGAGCACCCGTGCGGCAAGCACGGTCTCATCAAAGGGCTTTACAAAGTAGTAGGCAAAGCCTTCGTCCAGCAGCTCCTGTACCATCTCTTCGCTTTGGAAGGCACCGGTCACGAAGAAGGAGGTGTGCCGCTCACCGGCGGCATTGTAGCGCTGCTTTACCGCAAGGGCATCCAGACCGGGCATAAAAGCATCCAGCAGGACCACCTGCGGGCGCACGGTGAGCATTTTCTGCAGGACCTTGTTGCCGTCCTTTTCCACAACGGTCACGTCCACGCCCTTCTGCTCCAGCGCTTCGCGGCAGGCGGCAGTGAACGGGGCACCAGTATCCGACATCAAAAATCTAACTTTGTCCATGGTTATTTCCTCCAATGTGTGCAGTTCCCTTAACACCATGGATTTTACCATAATTTTCCAGAACTTTCAACGGTTTATATTGGTAAATTTTGGCAAAGAAAATCGAAACCCGCAAATTATTTTGCGTTTTGGGTCTGCGTATGCGCTGTATCGTCTGTCTTTTCAACAGCGCGGGCCTGCTTGAGCATGGTCTGAGCAAAAATGCCGTAGCCCCGCGTGGGGTCATTTACCAGCACATGGGTCACTGCACCCACCAGTCTGCCGTTCTGCAGGATGGGACTGCCGCTCATGCCCTGCACGATGCCGCCGGTTTTGGCAAGCAGCTGCCGGTCGGTCACGCGCAGGATCATGTTGCGGTGGGGGTCTGCGTCGTTTACCTTTTCAATGCGGATGCGGTACGCCTTGGGCACCTCGCCGTCCACGGTGGTCCAGATCTCGGCATCGCCCGGCACCACCTCCTGCGCAAAAGCCATCTCCAGCTCTGGGCCGGAAAATGCAGCCCGTGTTCTGCCATAGACCCCGGTCTTGCTGTTGATGCAGATGCTGCCAAGCGCATGGGTGCTCAGAAAGCGGCCCTTCAGCTCACCGGGGCTGCCCACGGTGCCGCTGGTACACCCCACGATCTGGCAGGGGACGATCTCGCCGCTGCGCAGGGCCACGCTCTCACCGGTGTCGCTGTCGCTGATGGGGTGGCCAAGCCCGGCAAACACCCCGGCGGCATTGTCCACAAAGGTCATGGTGCCTACCCCGGCGGAAGAATCCCGCACCCACATCCCGGCGCGCCACTGCCCGGCGGTGCTGTCCCACACGGGGGTCAGCCGGGTCTGGAATTGCTCACCATTGCGGATATAGACCACCTGCACCGGTGCGCCTGCGGCCGTTTCCAGAGCATCGTGCACGGCATCGTTCGTCTCGGTCAGGGTGTCATCCATGCGCACCACCCGGTCGCCCAGCCGCAGCCCGGCCTTCTTGGCGGGGTTTGCGGTGCCGTCCGGGGTGTTCAGGTCGGAAAAGCCCACAATGAGCGCGCCCTCGGAGAACATCTTAACGCCGAAAGGCATACCGCACACGGTTACCACCGGACGTGTTTCCACCAGAGCGCGCACAGTCTTGACGGGCAGCCACCCGCCAATGGACAAAGTGGCCTGATAGCTGCCCGCAGCCTGCGTGCTGGCCGCGTTGCGGGAGCCAGCGGTGCGCAGCGGCTGCACATAGGCAAAACGGGGCAGGGTAAGGGTCTGGCCGGGTTCCAGCAAAATTTCAGCAGGCAGACTGTGCCACAGCCAGCCCAGCACCGCCAGCGCGGCCACCAGAAGATAAGCTGCCGCAATGCTGCCAGCGCGGCGTAGTTTTGATCTGCGCATCGGCAAAAGCCCCTTTCCGCCATGGAAAATGATACGATCGTCCGGCGATAGTATGCGCTGTGAAGGGCGGAAATATCAATGCAGTGATTGACTTTTGCCGCCGGAACTGATACTATATTAAGGCGGTTTGGCCGCAGCTGCAGAATAGAAGAATACGCGGGTATGGTGGAATTGGCAGACGCGCAGGATTTAGGTTCCTGTGCCGCAAGGCGTGTGGGTTCGACCCCCACTACCCGCATACAAAGAAAAGCGCGTTGGTTCGTACAGAACCAGCGTGTTTTTTCTTATCATGGTAACACTTTTGGTAACACTCTTAAGTTTTCAGACTGCTCTCACCAGCGCATTATACAGCATTTCAATGAACTGTACCGCGCTTGGGCATCCGGTCAGCGGGTAGCCTGCCAGCTGCTGCACATACTCCGGGTTTGTGAGCCATGCACCTTTAGCTGCCCGACGGACAGCGCTTTGAATCGCTTTTGGCTCACACCTTCTGCGGTCGGCGATAGGGGTATAGATATCTTTCTCCACGGCCTGCAGGCGGTCTTCCTGCTCACAGACCAGCTCAAGACACTGGCACAGGATACTGTAGGCGCTCAGGTTACGTGTAATGCCCATCGGGCGCAGCAGATCATTGACTTGAGTGGACAATTCGGAAACAATCATAGTTGACACATCCTTTCTTTGCGTCAACTCTAACCGAAAAACACTTGAAATTTGTTAATTGCGTCGATATACGTCGTAAAGCGTCGAAACACGCCAAACAAAAACAACCCCGAGGAACCGTCAGGCTCCCCGGGGCTGCTGCTATGTATTGAGTTTACTGTTTCCCTACAACATCCTTCGCCCTGTCAAAGCAGAACTGGATGATCCTGCCGATGGTCTCATCGGTGATCGCCCAGCTGAAGAACCTGCCAAACTTGCTGGCGTCCAGCGCAGCGCGCAGCTTTGCCGCCACCCATGCTTTGCGTTCGGCACCGCGCTTGGTGCCCTGGATCTCATGCTCGGCGCGCTCGATCAGGTCAAGCACAAGCGGGCGGACGGTCGCACCGTAGCCCAGCCGGATGGCACCGAGGACGTAAAAGGCAAAGCCGCCCAGCATCAGGACAAGGGCAAGCCAGCCGGGGACAACGTTCAAGATATTGGTCAATACTGCTTCCATGGGTTAAGCTCCTTTCTGCTGCTCAAGGTCAGCAATCCGATGATTTACCACTTTGATCTGCTCTTCCATCACTGGCACGCGCTGGGCAAAGTTGTTGTGCGCCCGGACTTCCCGGGTCAGCTCCTCCAGCTTCGTTTCGGTCACGGCCTGCTGCTTGTCCAGCTTTGCATCCATGCTCTGGGCGGTGCGGTTGTTGGAGTAAATGACCCCCAGCAGGCTCAGCCCGCCAGTGATCAGCGCCACGAGAATGCTTTCCATCGGTCACACCCCCTTCACCGCGCCCAGACCGGCACGCTTGATAATAGCAGCGTAGTCCTTGTATGCGTGGCTCATGTCAACATTAGTGCTCACGCCCGGCACGCGGGCAGTGCCGGTGTACTGCCACATGCCGAACGGCCAGCCGGGCGCGGGCTTCCTCGTGCGGTAGGCGGCCAGCCACACGTCGTATGGTTTCAGCGCCGCGCCGCCCATGCACAGGAAAGTGTTGCCGAACCACAGGCCGGTGTACAGCAGAGCGTACACGCCCCAGCTTTCCACCGTGCTCAGCATGTAAGCTGTCAGGCCGGTCAGTGCGGCCTTGCCCAGCGGCTTCTGCACCTCGTCCTCGATGTCCACCGCCACCGGAAGCTCAAAGCTCCGGCCGGTGAGCAGCTTCTTGAAGTAGGCCAGCTCCTTGTCGGCCTGCTCCCGGTTGACCGCTTTAAAGTAGCCATACACGCCCACCGGCAGTCCTACGCGGGTGCATTCGGCGTAGTTGCGGACAAACTGCGGGTCAATGTAAGGTTTGCTCACCTTGCCGTCGGCGCTGTTGCCCATGGCCCGCAGCATCACGCCGTCTACCTTGCCGCTGGCCTTGACTTCGTCCCAGTCGATGGTGCCCTGCCAGCGGGAAACGTCCATGATGGTCTTTTCCATCGCTTACTCCTTTACTTCTCCAGCTCTGCCTTGATGGCTTCCAGATCGTCCGTGGTCAGGGACGGGTAGTCGGCGGCGATGTCCTCAAAGGTCTCGCCTGCGGCCAGTCGGATGCGGAATGCCCGCACCATGATGCGGAGCTTCAGGTTGTTTAGCGTCTTCATAATTTTAGCCTCCAATCAAATCAGCCATCATGAGCACAAGGTCGTCGTTTGCCGCTTCCAACGAAGTGAAACGTTTTTCTGCTTTGGCTTTAGCGACTTCATCCTCTGGAATCTCCCGTAAGATAAACTGCCACGTCCCGTCCGGGGTATCAGTGGGTTGCATGATCTGCACAAGCTCTGCATCGTGCAGGGTGTCCGGGTAAGCGCACCCGGTCATATCGCAGTCGCTGGCGGCAATGTGTACTTCCGAAAGCTTGCCGTCGAATGTGTCCATGGTGACCTCTGCGGGAGAGTGGAACGTATTCGCACCGGGGTTCAGGGTCAGCTTTTCGAGCTTTGTCCCATCGGAAAAGGTAATAGTGTATGTTTTCATCTTTTCGCTCCTTTCCCCTTATCAGCAGATACCGACAGCAGGCCAAACGCGATAGTCACCGCTGGCTTCGCCGCGGCCCAAACCGCCGTTGCCGTCGACAAGCGCGAAACCGAATTTCGAGGAGACGTCTCGCAGCCAGCACCACTGGTTACGAACGAAGCCCATCCACGGAGCCAGCTGGAAAAGGGGCAACTGGTTCTTGTCAATGGTATAGTTCCGGCAGGTGCTCCACGGATCAGTCGCACCGTTCGGCATGGGCGAGAATTGCCGCCCGCCATAGACCATGTTTTCGTTCATAAGCTCAACGGTCGAATCATACCAGTCCGTGCCAGTCGGTGCGCCGTTTATGGCAGCGTTCACCAGACTTTCACGGTGGTTCAGGATGTGCGCAGAGCCAAAAGCAGTGTTGATCGTGGTCTTTGCCTGCGTCAGACCGTTCTTGTACAGGTCAGAACCGACGTAGCCGCCCTCGGTCGTGTTGGTGGGGTTGAACTTGTAGATGTACAGGTGGCTGCGGGGAATGACTACGGCGTGATGGGTATTGCAGGCCGTGTCGCCGCACTTATACCAGTAGTCAAAGGCTGCGATGATGTAGTCCATGCCACCGATAGACCAGTAGTCACCAAGGTACAGGTTTTTGAACGTGCCCGCTTTGATGGCTGCCCACTGCTCGCTCGTGACGCTGCCGCCCAGTGCCTTGCCCCGGTAGACGCAGTTATGTGCAGCTGCGCCAGCTGGTGTAGTTAACTGCAACATATCATCCTGTGCAGTATCAGGATTAACGACTCCCAGATCTGCCAGAATCTTTGCCAGCGTTGCGCGCTGGGTGCTGTTACCCTGCAAGATAAGCTGGTCAGTTTTTGCTACCGTGCTTGCCTGTGGAAGGCTTGTAATAGGTACATTTGCCATGTTTTATCCTCCAATCTGTTTGGTTGCGATCAATGTGCCACCGGTGGATGTGCAAAGGGTGTCACCGGTTGAGGTGTAAAGACCGAACGTCAGCTGACCAGTGACAAGCATCAGCATGATTGCATCGAAGGTATCACCGGTGGCCTTTGCATCGGCAGGCGCACCCTCGGTGGACAGGGTAGGATCAGTGGAGACGTAGGCTTTCGCCTCACCAGCAGCTTTTTTGGCCTCCTCGGCGCTTTTAGCTGCTGCGCTCTGGCTTCGAGCGGCCTCTTCGGCGCTTGTGTCTGCCGCCGTCTTGTCTTGCGCAGCAGCTGTTGCAGCGTC
>ERZ773242.1404-NODE-1404-length-23253-cov-4.158290_pt1 | contig 23253 bp, 17 predicted proteins | sample MGYA00511077_ERZ773242 | MGnify/ENA primary metagenome ERZ773242 (study PRJEB29015, sample SAMEA2737754) | human gut metagenome | biome: human gut; feature: human-associated habitat; material: faeces | place: China | collected 2012 ... | reverse complement strand
ATCTCATCGACAGCCGGGCAGTCATCAAAAATTTTTACTGTTGTTTCCAGAATCGTTTCCCCCTGCGGACCGATTCTGACAAATTGTTTGGGCAGCTCCAGCCCCATGCGGCTGCCCTGTCCGGCCGCCATGATCAAGGCGGTCACCTTTTTATTTTGATACATATCTCTGTTTTTATTATGTAGGAAACATCGCTTTGCGATATTTCCGGAATCACGACAAAAGTACCTTGCGAAGCGGCGTTCATGGATGAGCGCCATGCGCGCATAGAAATCGCAGGTTTCGTTATGCGCACTTTTGTCCTTGCAGCCCGTCTTATTTCAGCTTGCCGAAGATCATACGCCCTGCGGCAGTCTGCAACACGCTGGTCACGTTGATGTCCACCACCTTGCCGATCTCTCGCCTGCCGTCCTCGACAACGATCATCGTACCGTCATCCAGATAGGCAATGGCTTGATTATGATCCTTACCCTGTTTGATCAGGGTAACAGTCATGTGCTCGCCCGGAATAACCATCGGTTTCATCGCGTTTGCCAGTTCATTGATATTCAGCACAGCCACGCCCTTGATAACCGCCACCTTGTTGAGATTGAAGTCATTGGTCACAACCTTGCCTTTCATGATCTGTGCCAGCTTCAGCAGCTTGACGTCCACCTCCGGGATCTCCTTCAGCGCTTTTTCAGAATCGGTATTGTAGATTTCGATGCCGTACTCTGTCTGGATCTTGTTGAGGATATCCAATCCTCTGCGTCCGCGGTTGCGCTTCAGCGCATCCGAAGAGTCCGCGATATGACGCAGCTCCACCAGCACAAACTCAGGGATCACAATCGGTCCCTCCAAAAATCCGGTTTTCATGATCTCCAGAATCCTGCCGTCGATAATGACGCTGGTATCCAGAATTTTAGGAATTCTTCCTGTCTTTTTGTCCTTGGCATTGTAACCGTAAGCGTTTTCTTCTGTCGGTCCTGCCTTAGCCTGCAGCAATGCTTTGCGTTCTTTAGCATAAAGATTCAAAAGCTCCGAGCCTTTTTTGCTGCCGATGACCCAGCCCAAAAATGCCAAAAATGCATAGATGGTGATCGTAATCGTCAGATACAGCGACTTCTGGCTGATGACGCTCTGATAGATCTGTGTCAGTAAAAACGCGATAACCAGCCCTAGAATCAGGCCGATCGTGCCGCCGATCAGATCGTTCGGCGAAACGCCCTGCAGATCTGTTCCGATATTGTCCGCTACTTTCCGGCTCTTTCTTGTCAAAATCGGTGCGATTCGATAAAAAATAATTCCAAAAATAATAACGCAGAATGAAACTGCCCAAACCTCTTCGGTCTCCGTCAGTCCGATTTGCTCTGTATTCGGATTCATCCACACCAAGAGATGCGCAAAAATTTCATAAATTTCATACCCGATCAAACCGCCGATGATCGTAAATATGCCCCTGAAAAATTTTCTGAACATATGCAAAACTCCCCCCTTTCTTTGTATTTTTATGATACAGGAAATATCACATAGCGATATTTCCGGAATAACAGCAAAATCCCGCCATTGTATATCTATACCAACAGTATAGCCGAGTTTTTTCCTGCCGTCAAGATACTTGCTTTAATTGACTTTATCGCATTTTGCGTATACAATAAAACTATATTTTCATCACTGTTTCCACACAGAAAGCCTATATGATAAACTCATAAATACAGAAATCAAAGGAGGGACCCCCATGTACAAAATTTTAGTGGTAGACGATGAGCCGAAGATTCGTGAGGTCATCAAGGAGTACGGCGAATTCAGCGGTTACGAAATTACAGAGGCTGACGACGGCATCACCGCAGTCGGACTTTGTAAGCTGAACGATTATGATCTGATCATCATGGACATCATGATGCCGAAGCTGGATGGGTTTTCCGCCTGCAAAGAGATAAAAAAAATCAAAGACATTCCGGTCATTATGCTCTCGGCCCGGGGAGAAGAGTACGATAAGCTGTTCGGCTTCGAGCTGGGTATCGACGACTACGTGGTCAAGCCGTTCAGCCCGAAGGAGCTGATGGCCAGAGTCAATGCCGTGCTCGCCCGCAAAAAAGCCGCCGCACAGCCGCAGTCGCAGGTCATGAAATTCGATGGTCTGGAAATCAATATCGCCGCCAGAACCGTCACCGTTGACGGACACAAGGTCGATCTGACACCGAAAGAATACGATCTGCTGTTCTATCTGGTCGAAAACAAGAACATCGCCCTGTCCAGAGATAAACTGCTCTCGGATATTTGGGGCTATGATTTCTTCGGTGACGACAGAACCATCGACACGCACATCAAAAATCTGCGCAACAACTTGGGCCCTTACAGAGATTTTATCGTAACGCTGAGAGGAGTGGGCTACAAATTTGAGTACGAAAATTAAATTCGACCGACACAGTATCAAATTTCGCTTGTGGATCTACTTCATCGGCATCGGCATCGGTCTTTTGCTGCTCGTCTGGTTCCTGCAAATCTTTTTCCTGAATAACTACTACGAGCACATGAAAACAGCCGAGGTCACCCGTGTCGCTTCCTCGATTTCCCACGCCTATGCGCGTGAGGATGCGGGTCTGACAGAAGCCATTCAGGATCTTTCCATCAGTAATGACTTCTATGTGATGATGGAATCCGGCGGCAAGGTTTTGCTATTCATGCCGGAGGCGGAGAGTCTGCTTCCTGTCTACCAGTACAGGGATCAGCTCCCGAAGCTGCGCAGCATGCTGCAGAACGCGTCGCCCAAAACTACGGCGGTTTCCTTCAAGATCAACACCGGACTGGAAAAGTACAATACACTGGCCTACGCGACCTACTTGAACCGCGCGGAGGGGCAGGAGGTCTACCTCTACATCTTCTCGCCGCTTTATCCGGTCACCTCGACTGTGGAGATTCTGAAGGATCAGCTGTTTTACGTCACCATCATTACCCTGTGCGTCACCTTCCTTTTGGCAGTGTATTTTTCCGACCGCATCTCCAAGCCGATCAAGGGCATGACACAGACCGCCAGAAAAATGGGGAAAGGCAATTATAACGTCAAGTTTGAGGCAAATTCCTATTCGGAAATCAATAATCTCGCCAAGACCTTGAATGTCGCGGCCTACGAGCTCGGACAAGCCGATAACCGGCAAAAGGATCTGGTCGCGAATGTTTCCCATGATCTCAAAACGCCGCTGACCATGATCCGTTCCTACGCGGAAATGATCCGCGACCTGTCCGGTGACAATCCGGAGAAACGCAACGCACATCTGGCGGTCATCATCGACGAGTCCGAGCGCATGAGCCGCCTCGTCAGCGATATGGCAACCATGACCGCCATGCAGACAAAAAAGATACAGCTCAATAAAGCGCAGACCGATCTCGCGTCGATCAGCGCTTCTATTCTGGCATCTTACGAGATCCTGCAGGAGCGCGAGGGGTACGATTTTATGTTCACCGCGCCAAAGGAAGCCTTCGTCTATGCAGACGAGGACAAAATCAAGCAGGTCATCGCCAATCTGACCAGCAATGCCGTCAAATACTGCGGGGAGGATAAAATCATCAACGTCACGATCCGCAAGCTCGGCAAGGTCTACCGTCTGGAGGTCTCCGACCATGGTCCGGGCATCAAGCCTGAGGAATTGCCGCACGTCTGGGATCGTTACTACAAAACCAGTACCAACTACGTCCGCGAAGCGAGCGGTACCGGTCTTGGTCTCTCCATCGTCAAGGAGATCCTGACGCTGCACGGCGCAAACTATGGCGTCGAGAGCAAGGTCGGCAAGGGCACGACCTTCTGGTTTGAACTGGACATGATGCGCAAGGAACGTGAAAAAACGACAAAGGAAAAGAAGTCCTGACATACGGCTTCCGCGCATATCCTGCCGCGTCTCACACCCTGCTACATCGCAAAGACGCGTATCGCTTCTTGTATATTCTTCACACCAATGACGCGGCAGCCATCGAGGCTGCCGCCTACTTTTTGAGCGTTGCGCTTCGGCAGGATGACCTGTTCGTAGCCAAGGCGCGCCGCTTCCTTGACGATCTTCTCTGCGTTCTGCACCGAACGCAAATCGCCGGTCAGTCCGACCTCTCCCATCGCAAGCGTCCGCCGATGTGCGGTAATATTTTTAAACGAGGAATAGATCGCCAGCGCTGCCGCAAGATCCGCACCCGTTCCCTCCGGACGCATACCGCCGACCACATTGACATAGACATCCTGATTCGTCAACGGGATACCGACGATCTTTTCGAGTACCGCAAGGAGCATGTTCAGACGTGTATTGTCCACGCCGACTGCGGTCCTGCGCGCGAAGCCGATATTTGACGGGCTGACCAGCGCCTGCATTTCGAACATGACCGGGCGGCTGCCCTCATAGATGGCGGTTGTCACAGAGCCTTGGGCCTTGTCGTCTCTGTTTTCCAAAAACGAAGCAGAAATATCCTGTACCTCCACCAGCCCCTCCGACTCCATGCGGAAAGCGCCGATCTCACTGGTCGTGCCGAACCGGTTCTTGTAGGCCCGCATCACGCGGAATTCCTGATCCCGCTCGCCTGTAAAGTTCAGCACGCAGTCCACCAGATGCTCCACCGTCTTTGGCCCCGCGAGGTCGCCGCTCTTGGTGACGTGCGCGACGATAAAGATCGGGATATGCTTCGTCTTGCCCAGCTTCATCAGCTGATTGCCGCACATTCTGACCTGTGACACGCTGCCCGGCGCGGAATCCAGCTGATCGCTGTACATCGTCTGGATCGAGTCGATGATCAAAAAGTCCGGTTTGCTGTTCTCGCAGGCTGCCGCAACATTCTCCATGTTCGTCTCCGCAAGCACATAAAGATTTTGGGGGATCTCTCTGCAGACCCGATCCGCGCGCAGCTTGATCTGTTCTTCGGACTCCTCACCGGAGACATAGAGTACTGTACCGCCGCGGCTTGCGATATTCGCCGCGGTCTGAATGATGATGGTAGACTTGCCGATGCCCGGCTCGCCTGAGATCAGCACCAGCGAGCCGCGCACCAGACCGCCGCCCAGCACCCGGTTCAGCTCTCCGATGCCGGTATCCACCCGTGCGTAGTCCTGCGTGCCGATCTCCGACAACCGCGCCGGACGCGCAGCACCCTGCCCGCCGCCTGCCGCGCTGCCCGTCCGGCGCCGCACATCCGCCTCCGGCGCCGGCATCACCCGTTCCTCAATAAATGAGTTCCACGCACCACAGATGCACTTTCCCATCCACTGCGTGCTCTCGTAGCCGCACTCCTGACAAACAAAAACCGTTTTTCCCTTCTTCGCCATCTCACCGCTTCCTTTCCGTTTCTCCCTGTCTCTTTCGTCTCTTTTGTATCTTTCGTTTTTGACACATCTCTGCCCATTCACAGCAAAGCGGTTCCGCTTCTGCTGCCGTGCCTGCAATGCTGACAACGCGCATATCGTCATTCTTCAGAAAATTCGTCCTCTTCATTCCGAACATTTGTTCCTTTTCATTATACAACAAAGCCCCTACCTTGTCCATAGGGGCTTTGGATTTTTGTCTGTATTTGATGCGGCCTCGGTCTATGCTTCTTCCTCAGCCTTGTGCGCTTCAATGATCTTCTGTGCGTTCATAGCCGGAACTTCTTCATATCTTGCGAATTCCATCGTGAAGGAGCCTCTGGCCTGCGTCATGGAACGCAGTGCGATCGCGTAGTCGAACAGCTCTGCCTGCGGTGCTTCCGCGTGCAGAATCTGACCGCCGCCTGCCTGTGGATCCATACCCATGACAGCGCCTCTTCTGGTCGGCAGATCGCCCATAACCGCACCTACGAAATCATCCGGTACGGAGATCTCGAGCTTCATGATCGGTTCAAGCAGAACCGGCTTCGCCTCTGCGATACCCTTCTTGAATGCCAGCGATGCCGCGATCTTGAAGGCTGCTTCGTTGGAGTCTACCGGGTGATAGGAGCCATCGTATAAGGTCGCCTTGACATTCTGTACCTTGCAGCCCGCCAGCGGACCTCTCTCCATGCATTCGAGCAGACCCTTTTCGACAGCCGGAACATACTGTTTCGGTACGGAACCGCCGAAGAGCTCTTCGGTGAATTCAAATTCCTGCGCGGACGGCGAGAACTTGATATGTACGTCACCGTACTGACCGGAACCGCCGGACTGCTTCTTATGCTTACCCTGTACATCGGAGGTACCCTTGATGGTTTCTCTGTACGCGATCTTCTGCGGTACCACATTGACGCTGACACCGTATTTGGTTTTCAGTTTGCTGAGCGCGATGTTCAGCTGGCTTTCGCCCTGACCGCCGATCAGCGTCTGCCGTGTTTCTTTGTTTCTGACCAGCGCCAGCGTCGGATCCTCTTCGATCAGTCTCGCAAAGCCTGTGGAAAGCTTGTCGTCCGCACCCTTATCCGCGGATTCGATCGCCATGAACAGGGTCGGCTGCGGGAAGTCTACCGGATTGATGAATGCCGGGTTGCCCTTTTCGGATAAGGTATCGCCTGTCTTGGTGAATTCCAGCTTGCCGAGCGCGACAATATCGCCTGCGACCGCTGCCTTGCAGTCGATCTTTTCCTTGCCTCTGACAAAGAAGACCGAGCCTAATTTCTCGTCTTTTTCTACTCTGAAGTTATGCAACGTCATGCCTGCGGATACCTTGCCGCTGACGACCTTCGCAAGGGAAATCTTGCCGAGGAAGGAGTCTGCCAAAGTCTTGAAAATGAACAGCACCGGTTTTGCGTTCGGGTCTGCCTCGATGAGTACCGGCTGCTGGTTTTCGTCCTTCGCGCGATAGCCTTCGATGGTCGGATTCGGTACGAATTCGATGATTTCCTGCAATACCTCTTTGACACCTTCTCCGGTCAGAGAGGAACATTTGAATACCGGTACGATATCGCCCTGCAGGATGCCCTTGGTCAAGCCCTTGCCGAACTGCTCGTCCGTAAAGCCGCCTTCGTTGAAGTAGATGTCCATCAACTCTTCATCGACCTCTGCGATCGCTTCTGCCATCGCGTCCTTGTCGTCCAGTGTAACGACCGCGTTGCCGAACTTGTCCTGCAGCTGCTGGATGGTCGCCGCAACATCAACGTTTTCTTTATCTATCTTATTGAGAATAATAAATTTCGGAGATCCGATCTTTTTGCATGCATCCCATGCTTTCTCTGTTCCTACCTGTACGCCTGCCGATGCATCGACAACGATCGCCGCTGCCTCTACGCCTCTGAGCGCACCCTGTACTTCGCCTGCAAAGTCGAAGAAGCCCGGTGTGTCAACAAAATTGATCTTGACATTGTTGTATTCTACCGGTACTAAAGTGGTGTTAATGGAATATCCTTTTTCAATTTCCATTTTATCATAGTCAGATACGGTTGAACCGTCTTCAACCTTGCCCAATCTGGTGATGACACCTGTTGCCAGAAGAGCCGCTTCTACGAATGTTGTTTTGCCGCAGCCGCCGTGTCCCAATAAAGCAACGTTTCTTATCATTTCGCTTGTATAGTCTTTCATTGATTCAGACCTCCCAAAATATTTTTACAATCGTCAATATTATATCAAATGGAGTTTGAAAAAACAACTGTTTTCCAAATATCTTCCTCTTTCGCAGCGAAATATTTTGCAGGCCCGATATCAAACCTGCGTGGAGGTTTGCCGCCGCCGAACATGCAGGTCATCGATCATGTATCCTCCCCGCAGCAGGTTTCTTTGCACCCGATGCGCTCGCCGTATTTCACCTTCGTTTCAATCCCGGCGCGGCTGTTTGCCAAAATATCGGCATCGATGACGCAGCAGCGTCTGGGCAGCACAACGACAATCGTAGAGCCGCCGAATTCAAAGCGTCCTTTCTCATCGCCGCGCGCGACCCGCGCTGCCTCCTCGTAATTGACAATTTTGCCGACCATCAGCGCGCCAACCTCCATTTGCAGGATTCTTCCAAAATTCTCCGACTCAATGAAGCTGTAGCAGCGGGTGTTTTCCTTGTAAATTGGATAGACTGCCGCAGCCGCCGGATTGACCGTATGAAAAACGCCGGGCAGCCAGTGATTTTTGGATTTTTGACCGCTGTCCACATAGCAATAGCGATGATAATCGTCTACCGTCAGGCGAAAGAGCAGCAGCGTGCCGCCGTCATAGGCGCGCGCAAGCGCCTTGTCACGCAGCAGGCTCTCCAGCGTATAGGCAGTCCCTTTGATGTGAAAATGCGAATTTTCAGTGATTTCATGCACCGTCAGCCTGCTGTCACATGGCGCAATCAAATGCGTCGGCTCCATGCTCACCGGGCGCAGCTCCGGCTTGATCCTGCGCATAAAAAAGTCATTGTACGAGCGGAAGTGCCTTTCCTCATACTGACTCATATCGATCTTGTTTTTCTCAATGAAGCGGGGAATCCCCACGCGTGAAAATCCGCTGTTCAAGACCCGTCCGCCGAGTCTGGAAACCCAGGGCTGGATCAAAACTTTGACACAGGCTCTGCCAACACGCGCCCCGTACAGTCTCTGCAGGAAGCGATCCTGCCCCTCTCCGCCCTCGACGCGGCGGCCTGTCCGATCCTTGCAATGCATATGACAGCCTCACTCTCTAAGTCATAAACAGGACGGCGTGCCACTGCACCCCTGCACCCTGCACGAAGGAAACGATTAACGCTGCCGCCACCAAGAGGCAAATCAAAAGCAGCACCTTGTTGCTCGGCTTACGCAGCTTGAAATTCGCGATGAACAGCATGCCGACCGTAAACAGCATAATTGTCAGAACAAGACTGAAAATCTGCGCCCCCACAAACATGTGGATGACGAACAGAATCGGCAAAATAATCGCGATGGAGGTAACCGGCAGCCCATAATACACTTTTTCGTATTCTTCCTCCTCAGCGAAAAAATGATTTGTCTCCAGCACATTGAAATACGCCAGACGAATGACACCGCTGACGCTGTAAAAGGCAATCGCCAAAAATCCGATTCTGCCTGTCACGCCCATGCAGTAGCACAAAAAAGCCGGAAACGCGCCGAACGCGACCACATCGCAGAGAGAGTCAAGCTGAATGCCAAACAGCTTTTCATCGTCTGTGCGGTCTGTTTTCCTGCGGGCAACCTTACCGTCGAACATATCGAAAAACCCCGAAAGCGCTAAACAGAACACCGCTGCCCCGAATTTTCCCGCGTGTGCCAGCGTCATGCCGATGATGGAGGACACCAGACTCATATAAGTCAAAATTACCGTATAGTTATAAAATCCTATCATGTTTATGGTTTTCCTTTCCGAATATCACCAAATATGCGATTGCCGTAAATACCGCGCTGATGAGAAGCTGGGCATAAAAGCTCAGTCCTCTGGACACGACCATGATCGGTGTGATGAGCTTCGCGCCGCATACAGGCGTAAAAATTCTTTCAAACAGATGCTCGCTGATGCCCATACCGCCCGGCAGCGGCAGCATATCCGCAGCCAGAGAAATCGTGCCCTGCAAGGCAATCGTTTCTGCCATACCGATGCCGCAGATGCCGAAGCTGACAAGAACCAGATAGGTGACCGCAAAGAGCAGACAGCGCTGCACGAAGGTAATCAAAAAAACATGTGCAGTGATTCGTCTATGCTTTTTAATATAGGCGGAGGCTTCCCGGTATTCGTCCATATAGACCGCGGCCTTTCCTTTCAGCGCATTCCACCTTTCGCGCGGAAAAAGCGGCGAGAACCATTCCATCAGCCGCAGCACCAGTTTTTTTGTAAAAACCGGGCAGAATACCAAGGCTGCCATAAAGCTCACACAGAGGACGTTCAGCAGCATACCCAGCTTCACCCAGAACAGAACCGGACGCAAAAGATGCATCAGATGCCGCGGCCTGAGCAGCAGAAGCAGCGCACCGATTGCCACCAAAACAGTCTTATAGGCAATCGTAATCAGCAGCAGAATCATGGAAGAAATGTGTACGGGAATCCTATCCTTGCCCATAAAGACGAGCTGCATCGGCTGCCCGCCGGATGCCGTCGGTGTAACCAGACTAAAGAAAAAACCCACAAAGGAGTACAGACAGCAATGCGACAGCTTCGGTTTCTGCTTCAGATTTTTCATCAAGTAGCAGAGGATGAGCGATTCACAAAGGATAAACGCGGTCACCAGCAGGATTCCGACCAGCCACACCGTACCGCCCGCGCGTCTGATGAATCTGAGCACCGTCTTAAAATCCTCTCCCTTGAATACATAAAACAAAGTCAGGCTAAAGCACAGAATCAAAAAAACAGCGTTAAAAATGATTTTTTTCTTATCTTTCATGCGTTTCTCCCCTATCGCGCCATACCCTGCGATTGACGCGATCAAACACGCGCTGCACAGGGCGATAGCAGTTCGTGCGCATGCCCAAAGCGAATGCAAGCAACGCCGTCAAAAGCCCGCCTGCCACGTCAACAATATAATGCTGCTTGGTAAATTGCGTAGAGGCGCAGATCAGCAATGCATAAACCAGAACCGCTGCCTTGACCGTAAACTTCACCTCACGGCACCGATAAATCCCAAGCCAGCACATCAAGCTCACCAGACAGTGGATAGATGGGAAAAGATCATATGGCAAATCCATCTGATAAATCAGCGCAAGCAGCCAATCACAGAAGCCGCTGACCGCAAACTGCGGCCGCACATTGGTCGTCGGCAGCACGATGAAAAAAATCCCGCAGACGGTTCTTGACAGCAAATCCGCTGTCACAAAGCGAAAGAAAAACTCCTTGCTGTTATATTTTGCTGTCATCACATAGCACAGCGGCCAGAACACAAAGGAGGACACATAGATCAAAATCCACCAGGATTGAAACGGCAGCGCCTGGTCAAAAGCCGTACTGAAATCAAAATGCGGCCGATGTGCGCATAGCACCTGTGTACTCCAATAAACGACACAGTTCCATGCCAGACAGGAAAGCAGCGGTATGATCGCGTAGGACGGTACGATCTTTGCGATTCCCTGTCGCATCTGATTTGAAATTGTGTTTCCCCTTTTGCTTGCTTTGTCCATACGATTCCCCTTTTGTTTCGCGTATCTTTTATTATACTTGTTTGTCAAAGTTTTTGCAATATTTTAGCGCGAATTGTCAGATTTTCGCAAGAAATCTTAAGATTTTGCGTTCTGACAGCCAAAACGTGCCTAACAAGCGCAGAGGTTCCTACGCGTGCATACCTGCCACAGCTGCGCAGGCGCTTTGTAAGGTGCTTTTGTCGTGATTCCGGGGGCTGTGCAATATCGCACAGTGATATTTCCTATATAAATAACAAAAAATCCCATGATCTATATGGGATTCTCTGTAAGTCATATTTTCATCAGGAAAGCGCCTAAGCCAAACACGTAAGAAATGCCTCCTTCATGCTGCACTGCAGCGGATATCCGAGCTCCGCGAAGGTCTTATCCATCGCGGCAAGCGTCATGCACAGATCCGCCTCATTCGCGTTTTCGCCCATGTGCCCGATGCGGATGACCTTGCCCGCCAGAACATCGAAGCAGCCCGAAATCATCACATTGTACTTGTCCTTCATCGTCGAAAGAATCGCCTTGTCCGTCAAGCCCTCCGGAACCTCGATGACCGTAACCGTATTGGAGTAACCGGACTGCAGATACAGGTGCAGGCCTGCCTGCGTGACCGCCTCTCTTGTCGCCGCCGCGATTCTGGCATGGCGCGCGAGTATCTCTGTATCCGCGAGCACATTGTCCACCGCCGCGCGCAGCCCTACGATATCGCTGATCGGCATGGTATACGGGAACCACTTGTCCTCATAGTACGACAGGAAATTGCGCAGATTCGCGTAAAATGCCGCCACCGGCGTTTTGCGGCTTTGCATCGCCTGCTTCGCTTTTTCGCTGACCCATACCATCGTCAGACCCGGCGGCGCGGAAAGCGCCTTCTGCGAGCCGCCACAAAGAATATCAATACAGCTTGCGTCAAAATCCACAGGCTCACCGAACATGCCCGCGACCGAGTCCACCACGTTCAAAATACCGTACTCTGCAAGCAGCGGACAAATCTTGGAAATATCGTTGCGCACACCGCTCGGCGTATCGCAGTGAACGACCGTCGCGTACTTAAAGTCGGCATCCTTCTCGAGAAAGGTGCGCAGCGCCTCCACATCGATCGGATTGCGGTAGTCTGTGGTAAACAGGACAGGCTCTCCACCGTACATGCTGACAAAATCCGCAAAGCCCTTGCCGAAGATACCGTTATCCAGTACCAGAACCCGATCTCCCGCCTCCGTCAGACTCGCGCAGGCCGCTTCCAGTCCCAAAATACCCTCTCCGCCCAGAATGTACGCGCTGCCTGATGCGTGCAGCAGCGTTTCCAGGCGGTTACAGGTTTCCTTATAAAAATCGAAAAAGGCTTCATCCAGATCCGGATTGGTCGTCACGAAGCTTCTTGCGCTTCTGACATTTTCGCGAACCTGTGTCGGTCCCGCTGTCATAATCTTATACATCGCTCTTTCCTCCTGTTTCTCCGCGTTTTAGTATCTCGCCGCGATCTGCTTCAGCTTGCCCGCGAACGGAATCACGATCACGCCCGCTGTCGCGACCTGAATGATGTTTCCCGGAATCGAGCCGAGCGGAGCGACCCAGTTCCCGAAGAGAATCCCCTCGGTCAGATAATATCCCGCGATTTTAATGATGAGCGCCGCGATGACCGCGACAGTATTGGCGATGATCGGGCGTACCTTCAATTTTTCGGAAATCAGTCCCGATACATAGCCCATCAGTCCGACGATGACCAGCGTAAACGGCGCCCATGCCGTCCAGCCCGAAATCAGATCGAACAGCCCCATGCCGATGCCGCCCGCCAGTGCGCCGGTGCGTTTACCGAAAATGAAAGCGCCTAAGAACATCGGCACATTGCCGAGGTGAATCAAGCCGCCGTTTCCCATCAGCGGGAGTCTGATATTGATAAACATCGTCGCCGCGAACGTCAGCGCGATAAAAAGCGCGTCAATGACCAGCTCCTTGGTCTTATCCTGCGTTGTGATTACCGCTTCTCTTTGTGTACTCATGTTTTTCTCTCCTTCATGATATTTTTTGTTTCATGTTTTCTGTTTCTACTATCATAGCGCAAATCTATACATATTAAAATAGATAGTTTTATTTATTTTGTTATATACAGATTGCGTTAAAAGGAGAAAATGATGCGGTATTTATCCTTGTTATATACAGTTTTCGCTTCCTGCCCCATATCACTTCCTCTTTGGCAACGAAGCAGGCTGCAACTCCGATGTCAATCCTTCATTTTCGCGACGATCACCACTGCCGAGAGGATGCACAGACAGCCCAGCAGCGTCCGCACTGAAAAGCTTTCCTGGTATACCAGTATGCCGATGATGACGCTCGTGATCGGCTCGAAGGTGCTGAGAATCGCCGCATTCTGCGGTCCGATATATTTGACGCCCGTCTGGTACCCCAGTACGCCGATCAGAGAAGTCGCGCTGGCGAACACAAGCGCAGTTCCCCAGGCCAGCGGTGTCAGCTGCAGCGTGAATCGCTGCGTCGATACAGCCATCACAAAGATCATCGCCGCCGCGACTGCATTCATATAAAAGATCAGCTTGAGCGTTTCGATCTTCTGCAGTCCGCTTCGCCCCAGATAGATCGTATAAAAGGCGTAGGTGATGCCGGACAAAAAGGCCAGCGCCATCCCGATCAGGCTGCCGCTGCTCTCCTCGTTATAAAACAGCAGCACGCCGCCAAAGCACAGGGCGACGCAAAGGAGCTTCATCGGACTGACCTTGTCCTTGAGAAAGATCATGCACCCAAGAATGGTAAAGACCGGATACATAAAGTGAATGGTCGTACTCATACCGGAGGGAATGAAATCGTAGGAGGAAAACAACAGCACTGCTGTTCCGCCGTAGCCAAAAACCGTCACAAGCACCGTCTTTGCCAGATCCTCCTTGCTCATTTTCATCGAAACGCCATGTGCCTTCAAGTAAAGATAGAGCACCGGCAGAGATAAAAAGAATCGATAAAATGCCGCAGCCAGCGTATTGCCGCCGCCGGCACAGATTGTCTTTACAAAAAAAGGAATGCACCCAAAGAAAACGGCTGAAACCACCGTCGTCAAAATTCCTTTCGTTCTTGTATCCATAAATCGAACCTCTCCTTGCATTGTCTGTGATTCCTTATGCGAATGATAAGGCTGTGGTAATGCTATAATCAGTTTCCAAAAAGACACCCCGGCAGGCAAGCCGAAGTGTCTTTTGTGATCGTCATTGTCATTTTCTATTCCTGCAGCTAGAACTCCGCTGTCTTTGGTGTTCTCGGGAACGGCAGGACGTCTCTGATGTTCTGTACTCCGGTGACGTACATAATGATACGCTCAAAGCCCAGACCGTAGCCCGCATGCTTGACCCCGCCGAACTTGCGGAGATTGCAGTACCACCAGTAGTCCTCCTTGTTGAGACCCATTTCGTCCATTCTCTGCTCCAGTACATCGAGTCGTTCTTCTCTCTGAGAGCCGCCGATGATCTCGCCGACGCCCGGCACCAGAAGGTCCGCCGCTGCAACCGTCTTGCCGTCGTCGTTCAGGCGCATGTAGAACGCCTTGATATCCTTCGGATAATCGGTCACGAATACCGGCTTTTTGAAAATCTCCTCGGTCAGATATCTTTCGTGCTCGGTCTGCAGGTCGATGCCCCATGCCACCGGATACTGGAATTCCTTGCCCGACTTTTGCAGGAGCTCCACAGCCTCCGTATAGGTCACTCTGCCGAAGTCGGCATTTACGATATTGTCCAGTCTCGCAAGCAGCGTCTTATCCACGAACGAGTTGAAGAACTGCATCTCCTCCGGTGCCTTTTCGAGCAGGTAATTGATGATATATTTAATCATCGCCTCAGCCACCTCCAGATAGTCGTCCAGCTCTGCGAACGCCATTTCCGGCTCGATCATCCAGAATTCGGACGCATGGCGCGCCGTATTGGAATTCTCCGCGCGGAATGTCGGTCCGAATGTATAGACATTGCGGAACGCCAGCGCGAAGATCTCCGCCTCCAGCTGTCCCGATACCGTCAGACTCGTCTTTTTACCGAAGAAGTCCTGACTGTAGTCGATCTGGCCGTCCTCTGTCCGCGGCAGGTTGTCGAGATCCAGCGTCGTTACCTGGAACATCTCGCCTGCGCCCTCTGCGTCACTGGCTGTGATCTCAGGAGTATGCACATAGACGAAGTCCTGATCCTGAAAGAACTTGTGGATCGCATAAGCGACCAGCGAGCGAACGCGGAACACTGCACTGAACATATTCGTTCTCGGACGCAGATAGCCGATCTCCCTGAGGAATTCCATCGAATGGCGCTTCGGCTGCAGCGGGTAGTCCGGTGTGGATGTGCCCTCTACACGCACCTGTTTCGCCTTGATTTCAAAGGGCTGCTTCGCGTTCGGTGTCAGCACCACCTCGCCGACGACAGCCAGCGCGGAGCCGACATAGGACTTCGCGATTTCTTCGTAGTTGTCAAGAAACGCCTCTTCATATACGACCTGTACGGATTTAAAAAACGTACCATCGTTCAGTTCAATAAAGCCGAACTTATTGGAATTTCTGTTATTTCTGACCCAGCCCTTGATCAGGACCTCCTGCCCTGCATACGCATCGGTGTCGCGGAATAACGCTCTGAGTGTGATCTCTTTCATCTGTATCCTAACCTCTTCATTATCATAAATTCTTCCTGTGCGCCCGCCCCTCACAGCAACGGGTGCCGTAACCTTTATTATATACGCACCGCTCCGCGGAAGTCAATGGGATTTCAGTGATTTTCACAGTTTTCTGTAGGTTTACAATGCCAAACAAACATCTGCATACTTAGAGCGCTGCGATCTCCTCCGGTGTCAAGCCAGTGCGCTCGGCTATCATTGCAATCTTCAGACCCTTATCTTGCATCGACTTCGCAATCTCGCGTTCCTTCTGCGCCGCGCACTGTGCTGCGCCGCGTGTGCATCATAATTCCATAACATATCATGCAAAAAGTCTGCACCGCAGCGCAGACTTTTTGCTTTTGCTATTCAGCTTTTATTTACTCCAAACTCTAGCCGCATACCTGCACTGCTTCAGCGCAGTCTTCGCGGTGAGCTTACCATTTTCGTCGTAAACTCTTACCTGAACCTTATAGAAGTATTTCGTTCCCTTCTTACCGCTTGTGTTGGTGTAAGAAGCAGTTTTCTTTGTCACTGTGGACTTGTAGGAAGCTGCGTTCTTCGTCGAGCGATAGAAGCGGTATTTTACGGTATAGCCCGCGTCTTTCAGCTCTTTGATGATCGCCTTGTCCTGCTTGTCGAGGCTGACGGTGACTTTGACGTTCTTCTTCGCGGTCTTTGCAGAGCGTGCGATTGGTGTCAGCTTCGCGGTCAGCGCCTTGGCGTCGACTGCCGGTTCTTCCTTGACTTCCAATCCCAGCTCATCTGCATCGACGAGTGCAAAGGTCGAGAAATGCGGCGTCGTAAATTCGTAGTACTTCTTGCCGCCGATGGTCAGGACCTTGCCTGCCAGCTGTTCGATCTTGCCGTCATCTGCGATGTGAATCGCTGCGACCTTCTTGTCGAGCAGTTTGGAAACGATTTCTGCAACCACTTTGACCTTGCCCTTGTTGAAGTCAGAGATGACTTTATCGCCGGATTTGATCGTCAGCTTGAGCAGATGACCATTTGCGCCTGCTGCCTGTTTCTGTACCTCGGTCGGCTTCGATACTTTGCTCACTTCGAGTGTGATCGTCGCGCCCTTGGTCTCAGCGAGTACGGTTTTGATCGTCTCCTGATCGAGCGTCACCTTGCCGTTTTCGGTATTCACCGTCAGATCGGCGTCGGTCTTTTCGCTGATGTTCTTCACGAACGCGGTATCCAGCGTAAGCTGCACGTTCTCCGCGCCTTTGCTGTCTGCCTTGCTGACCTCGAGGATAATCTCTGTGGATTTCTTATCAACAGCCTGCTTGAGAATCTCGCTTTGGTTTTCAGCCTTGACGGTCGCTGTCGCGGTACTGCCGCTGACCTTTACCTCCGTTGGCGCGGTCGTGGTCGCAGAACCGGCAGCGCCGGAAGTGGTGACATCTTTAGTCTCCTCAATGACAGGGCTTCCGCCTCCGGTTCCACCGATACGATCAGGAGCCTTGAGCCATTCGTTATGGAATTTTCCTGTACCAAGCTGCGGCCATTTTTCTCCGCCCATTTTTGCCCAGTCCGCGACCTCATACCGATAATCATTCACATAATGGAATACTATTTCTGCATTATTCAACAATCTTTGAACTTTGATTCCATCTGTGTGATTACCATTCATGGTATACATCCAACCGGAATATTTTCCGTTTGTGAACTCGGAAAGTGCATATCCGCCGAATTGTGATGGTGCCCAAATTGAGGATACATAGCCGCCGGATCCGCCTTTTTCTTTCATTCCGGTGTCTTTCATAGCTTTAGCGAACAGATCATATACGGTGCTTCCTTCCGGCAATGTATAGCTGCGGGTTGGAATCCATGTTACATATTCTGCACCTTTGTAGCCATTTTTTTCTTCGGAAGAAAGGTCAACATCGCCCTTTGACTGAGTCGCTCCAATCAAGCGGAAAGAGACCGTAATTTTCTTCTCAGGGTCAAGCGGCTTTGGATTGTTTTCTTTCCATTTTGCAACTAGATTTACCTCTTCCGGCATGCCTTCTTCATACTTTGTATACTTCTGCTGTCCGCCATACCAACCCATGAAAGTGCATCCTTCTTTTGTCGGAATTGGCAACTCCCTAACGCTGCTGTCTTTGTCAAAATACAAGGTTTCTTTTTCGTAGTCGTAAATTTGTCCGCCTGCAGCATCCAGACTTACCGCTGTGATGACATTTTCCGCACTTTTTTTATCATCGTTAATTTTAAAATAATAAATGACCGGTTCTTTCTCACCTTCTTGAATTATAATTCTGACCACTCCATGAGCAGCTATCTTAAAGTTAGCGGTATCCCCCCTAATACTGTTAATATAAATATTTGCATTATCTGAAGCCTTGACTTGCACATCAAAGGCTCCGCTTACACTTGCATCATATTCATACTTTCCGGATTCAAGCCGAATATCTGTTCCATCAAAGGTAATCTTTTCTGCATCTGCAGTTTTTCCAACGCTGCTATCATTCGCTTTTGCTATCCTTACCATATTTACTTCGGTCGATTTCTCTCCAATTGCACCGTTTTCAATGAAACTGGCTGTTTGTATCTTAATGTAATGTATACCATTAGTCAGCTTGATTGCTTTTCCATTTTCGTCAACTGCCCATGCAAGGTCGAACCCGTCAGTTCTTCCCGAATATATCCCGCCATCTTTCACCTTACTATATGGATTGATGTCGGATAAACCTATGTAGGGATTTGAAGCTATGTTTGAATCACTCAGCATTCCACAGTCTGCATATCCAAATGCAGGATAAGAAGGCAAAGTATTGCCATATTGATTTTTATCATTGCTTGCTTTTAGAAAAGTACCACTCAGCTCCATTTCTTTTTCTAAATCATTCGACCAATTAAAAAAAGCATAATTTTTCTTCAAGGGATATGTATACGAAAACACTTCTGTATTATCGGGAAGGGTCACTTTTGCTTTTCCATCATAATTTTGATATTTTACTTTATAATTCCAAATAGACTTCTCATCATAGAAAAAGGATCCAGCAAGGCTATACCATTTTTCTCCATCTTCAGAAACCAGCACATTTCCCGGCTCTGCTCCTCCAGATCCACCATCAAAAGAATTTCCATAAACAATAAAGTCAATGCCATAAGGATTGTTTGGATTATCTATAATTGCACTTTCATAGTAATATGTAATGTATCCACCATAATTTCCCAGCGATACAGGTGGAAGCGCAATTGTATCATCTCCAAATGAGCTAATCTTTCCACCCCTTAAGGACAATACAGCACGTCTATCTGTTCCGTATGCAGTTCTTGAAGGTTTTCCACCGTTCGTATATTGCGAGGCAGGGCAAATATAATCAACTACTTGATTCGGCATTGCATCGTAGCCTTGTTTATAACAAATAAGCGTATATTCTTCTTTGCTGTTTTCTCCTTTCAGCGTAATTTTGTGCGTTACACCTTCAAACGAAGAGCTTAATTTAAGATTGCAACTCCCATCTGTGCTCACTTCCTCTTCTTTTTTCGCACCATCTAAATATAATTGGATTCCGGTTTTCAGGTAAGCCTTAACTTCTGCAATATCTTGATTGTACGGAGTGATAATTTCTGCAGGAGAATTTTCCGAAAACAAATTGTTTTTGTCCGTCCATACTCCACTATTATTTAAAATTTGCATATCTTTTAAAGCAAAATCAGATATAACCGAGTCTTTTGTCTTAAAAAGCAGACTACAACTTCTCGGACTCCCCATTGCTTCGCTGCTATTCATTGCATAATAAAATGTTATTTTGCCAAAGCCCTTTTCTTTGTCAAATGCAACATTAAACTTCCATTTTCCGTTGTTTTTGCTATTTCCATAATCATAATTTCCCATGTTACCCTTTTCTGTTGACACATATGGGAAATTACTTACTTTATTAGTAGGTTCTTTTAAAATTGTCGTTCGATCTGTAACTCCCTTATAAACAGTCGTGGTTTCATTACCGGACATATTTATTTCTATAGGTATGTTATCTGGTATTGGACTATCTTGCTCTATAGTAAGTGTGTAATTTATATTCTTAGGATCTGCTTCGTCTTTTGTTATTGCAGATACAGAAATCCCCTGTGTGACTATGTTCTGAAACTGCAATTCATATGCTGTCACCGTGGTTTTTATTTTTGCTTGTTTTTTCTCTGTTTCATATTCAACTTTGCCTACAAGATCTGGGATTGTAATAGTGTATTCGTTTTCCGACGAATTGCCTGCAAAACATATCGAAGGAAATAGTGAAAACGATACGATTAAACACATCAATAATGCAATTATTTTTTTCATAGTTGTCCACCTTACAGTATGGGGCTGTCGCACAGTTGATTTAATCAATTGTACGACAGCCCATACTACCTTTCTAATCTAACTTATTGCACTACAAATTTCTCAAATGCCATTGTAGTATCAACATTCCATTCCGTTCCATCAACTAATTTATAAGAATTGGAATTCACTCTTACATAGTATGTTCCACGACTTAATGAACAATTCGATATATCACCACTTCCACTCTTTGGCAGGGCTGCTGTTTTAACAATACTTCCTGTCGCATCATAGATTTTGACATCATATGTACCGCTTGTTGCCTCTGAATAGTTCACAAAGTCAGAAATATTCCAATAAAAACTGTTATTAAAATAATCGTAAGACTTTTGGAGTTGAAGATTCAGTGTCCCATTTGACGCTACTGAATATGTTGGATTTACCGACAAGAAATCTGCACTATAAAGTTCTGTACTAGTCCTATTGTATGGATAGTTCCAATAGAAATGAATGATATCTCCGTCCTTAATTGGAGTAGTCTTGATCGTTGTTCCATAAGGACCTCCTGAAGTCGGATCTCCAGCCAAGCTTGACAGCGGAATTTTTCCATTTACTCGAAATGAAAAGCCATCCAGTTCATATCCTGCAAATGGTAAGGTTGGAAAATAAACATCGTCACCGTTAGAAATTCCATATAAATATGTAGAATCATTTGTTAGTTCATTTCCTTCTGCATCCGCATAAATTACAAAATCATCAGGCATCATAGCGTCCAATGCAACCATGGCATCGCAAACGGAAAAGCTTCTTGCTGACATACCAACACTTCCAAGCTGCACATTGTACACTTCAGAAATCGCATTCCCAGAAGAAGAATCTTTCTTGGTGTCTAACACAACTTTTACATGAATCGGCTGCGTATAGGTTGTCGCTGTGCCAACAACAGAATACCCATTGCCTGTTGCTGCGAACGCTGTCGCTGTCATGGCGAATACCATCACCAGTGCAAGGACGATCGCAAGTCCCTTTTTCATTGTTCTTTTATTCATGCGTATACCTCCTGAATAAAATCTGCTCTGCATTTCTCCATTCCTCGTGACAGTCCGATTATGTTAAAATGCCACTTTCTTTTGTAAATATTTCCGGCAACTGCCTGCCGTATCTACAAGCGGAGAATGGCTTCTTTTTAAAGCTTGTTCCAAAAAGCTGCCGTTTCTCTGCTGTACATGCATTCTATTCCTACTGCTTCCGCAAGCCTTGCGGCTTCTGCCGCCTGCTGCTCGCGAAGCTGCCTGCGGTATTCCTTATGACGCGCGCGCTTTTCACGCCGCCGTTTCTTGCCTTCTAAATAATATTCTGAGACCGGTCTGGTTCCTGCTTTTTCGAGCATTCTCGTCCATGGTCCGAACCGTTTTTTAAGCTCCCGGTCATACAGCACGTCTTTTCGCATAGGCTCTCTGCCGTATTCCATGGTGAAATCCCGCACCAGCTGCAGCAATTCCGCATCACTCATTTTGGTGTAGGGTGCGCACAGCGCGTTGAGCTTCCGCGCCTTTTCCGAATCGGTCAGGTTCGGATCCTCCTCGATGCTCTGTTTCAGTTCTCGCTGATTCATGTTCCATCTCCTTCTGATAGACAAAATGCTTTTGCAGTTTCTATCTATGCTCTATTTCTGTTTCCTTTTGCGGGCGGCGCTTCCCTTTTGCCTCCGCCCGCTGTAAGGATATATAAGGATGTCTGTTTTATCTCAGGCTCAAACTGCCACAAAAGCCTGTCATTGATTCATTTTTCATTTTTGTGTTTGCCTGCATCGTTTCGTTTTGCCTCTGCATTACTTCACACTGCTATGTATTGCTGCCCTAAGGGCGGTGCTTTCCTTCGCAGCATCGCCCTAAAAGGATGAAAGAGCACAAAAAAACTGCCGTCTTTGGCAGTTCCTCTAAATTCAGATCATCAATGTTTCTGTATGCGGTGCATGTCGTTATGCGTTCTGTCTACAGTTTGAAAAGTGCCGATCGGCAAGCATACAAGCCGCTGTAACTGGAATGCTCTATATGCCGTTCTTACCTTTTCTTCATTGATGTGAAATTCTACTGCCAAGAGATTTTTCCATCTGAGCGATAACTCGTCTCCCGAACTTGTCCTGTCATGCAGGCATTACGGTTGCTGGTACAGTTGGTCTCTCAACCATTTCCGTTAGTTATCCTCTTTTTACCAGTATATCTTGATACTGCGAGCTTGTGTTGCTCAGTTTCTCGTCTTTTTTCGACAGGATTACCAAAAGGTACACTTTTTGGTAAGTCTCCGAAACTATTCATTTACATAGTTTTTATCTTTTGAACACCTATATCCTATCATATCAAAAACTAAAAAGCAATATATTTCGATAAAAATGTGTCGAACTTGTGAAAAAATGCTGTTGTCGTATTTTGTCGAATCCACTGCCAAAAAGTGTACCTTTTGAAAAGTCAAAGCTCCATTGCTTTCATGGTCCGGTAGAAGGTGCCTTGGCTCAGCCCGCTTTGTATAAGCGCCTGCTGCAGGGGCAATTTTTTTTGCTTATATCGCAGAATCGCATCTGTAGCCTCCGGGCTGATCTCGACACAGGGTCTGCCAAAACGCACGCCGCGCGCCCGGGCGGCTTCGATACCTTCGCGCTGCCGCTGCCGGATGTTTTCCCGCTCGTTTTCGGCGGCGAACGACAAAACCTGCAGCACCAGATCTGCGATGAATGTGCCGAGCAGATCTTTACTCAGGGTCGTATCCAGCAGCGGCATATCGATCACCTTGATGTCTGCTTTGATTTCCTTGGTGATGCAGCGCCACTGTTCGATGATCTCTTCGTAATCCCTGCCGAGCCGGTCGATGCTCTTGACTACCAGAATGTCTCCTTCCCGCAGGACATGCAGCAGCCTGCGATAGGCCGGTCGGTCAAAATCCTTGCCGGACTGCTTGTCTGTAAAGAGGCAGGCCGCGGGAATGCCGACCTGCTGCATCGCCAGCAGCTGTCTGTCCTCATTTTGTTCTTTTGTTGATACACGCACATATCCATATCGTCTGTTTCTCTGATTCATTTGCATTACCTCCCTTTTACCTTGCTAGTATTGGCAAAAGTGAACGAATCATCAGCAAATTACAAAACGACTTGATATTTTCCTTTCATACATGCCTTATACCCGTTTTTGTTTGATTTCCGCAAAAATATGCAGTTTTTTAGCAGCACACTGCATGTTATACATGGCAAAGGGGGTTGTATTTGTTTCCGGTCTGTGCTATACTTATAAGTGAAAACAGAATCACAAAAGATAATTTATGTTCTTCTTGCGCGGCGCTTCTTTTCGCGGATGCTCTCCTTCAGGGCATCCACCGTATCAAAGCCC